>Ga0131853_10006388_pt1 | contig 21264 bp, 34 predicted proteins | sample TergutLab28metaG_FD_92764 | JGI IMG/M metagenome (GOLD analysis project Ga0131853, IMG submission 92764) | Labiotermes labralis P1 segment gut microbial communities from Petit-Saut dam, French Guiana - Lab288 P1 (version 2) (version 2) | ecosystem: Host-associated > Arthropoda: Insects >... | reverse complement strand
GGACGCCGCCAAGGCCCCGGAGGGCAAAGCCGAGGGCACCGACCGGGCCGAGAGCACCGATGTCCCGGAAGCCACGGACAAGCTCGCGGAGATCACGGAGAAGGCCGACAAGCAGGCCGAGCGGATCGAGAAGCTACAGCAGCAGATCGAGCACCGCGACGACCGGATCGAGGCCCTTGAGGAACGCCTGGAACGCAAGGATGACCTGATCGGATACCTACAAGGGGAGCTGGCGAAAGAACGCGGCGACAAGCCCCGTGAAGCCCGTGAAGCCGAGGACGATGCCGATGTGCTCGACTCCAAGGAAGTTCCGGACAGGGCAGCGGAGGACGAGCCGGAGAAACGCGGGCGGCACATAAAGATGCCCAGCACCGAAGCCGTATCCGTGGGGGCCGGACTCCTCGGCGGAGGGGAAGCAATCGGGGCGGTAACGCACACCCTGACCACAGGAGAACAAGGGCTTATAGGGGCTGGCGCTACATTGGGCGTCGCCGCATTCGCGTGGGGCAAGAAGCTATGGAAGGACCATCACAGTGATCGACCCGAAGACTGAAGAGACGTTCCGCTCGCTCACGGGACACGCCATCCACAATCGCGAGTCCGACATGGCCCGGGAGATCACGGAAGCGGGTCAGAGCGTAGCGGAGCAGGTCATGACGCTGGCTGTCCAGGCCGCTGCATACGTGGTGATCGAGTCGGCCGAACGCTGGCCAACCGCCGCGGATCTCAAAAGCGCTGCGCGGGTCGTGGCCAAGAAGTCGAACGTCGCCGAGGATGACGCGCTCTCGTACCTGGAGGACGTAGTGTTCGGCTCCGGTGCCCAGGCCGGTCACCCCATGACTCCGCTGTACGTGCTGGCCGGGCTGGTCACGGGCTACAGGCACCCGCAGTCCGGTGACTGGAATGACTGGCTGGACCTGATCGAGCTCGGGATCGAGGAGGCCGACGCGATGCGGAAGGAAACGCTCCCGGCCGCGGCTTACCGCCTGTTCAGGAAGTAGCCAGGCCCTTTCGGGGCACGTGCCGCCAAGCGCGCTCCTGTCCACTGCCGACCGCGACCGGCAACGGGCCAGGCCGGAGACAGACACCACGGCCGTGACCCCGGCGGCGTGTCCCGTCCGCCCGATTCTCGCCGCTCACGTTCCTGCGCTCCCGGGGGCTCTCGACAGTCCCCGGACATGAAAGAAGCACGGCCAGGCTGGCTGGCCGTGCTTCCGGATCGCGCCGGGCTAGTACGTCCCGAACGCGGCGTAGTAATCGATTTTGTTCTCCAGTGCCACGCGGACGACGCCCGGCAGGTCCTTACGGTCGGAGAGCAGCGCACGCGCGACGTGCGCCAGCTCCTCGATAGCCTGATTCTTGGGGTCGGGGGCGATAGGCGCGCCCCCGGCCCCGTCGCCAGCTGTCACTTGCTGTCGGCATCCTTCGGCTTGTGGTTGGTCCGGCGTGCCTCGTTGAGCTCGACCGTGGCGTTCGCGAATGGGGTCATGAGCGCGACATGGTCACGGACGTACTCGCGGATGTCACGCCGCACTTCGTTGACGCCCGCACCGTTGCTGGGCTTGGCGAGCAGGTCGGCCAGGCCGTTTTCGATCATGAAGTCGGCCAGCTGTCCGGCCTTCGACTCGTCGACCGACTTCTCAAGCATGATCTTCCGGACCAGCACGTCACGGGGGTCGGCCACCTCGCCCACGGGCGTCCAGGTACTGGGCACGATCTTAATCGCGAGGGCGATGTTCACCGTGATCGGTTCGTCGGCCTGGGCTTCCACGCTGCCGACGGTCCCGCTGGCGTTGGTGTTCTCGGTCACGGTGGTGTTCTCCTCGCTGGTCGTGCCGGTGTTCTCGGTAGCAGTGTTCTTGGGCATGGCGTTCTCCTCGCTGGTGGTCGTGGTGGCGTTGGTCTTCTTGGCAGCGGACGCGGACTTCTGGGCACGGCTGGGCATGGCAGTTCTCCTAATGGATTGGTTCGGTGTTTTCCGGATTGTCTTACATCTGTAGGAACAGTCCACGATCCGTGTTTTGCTCCCGAATCAGGTGCGACCTGAGTCGCACCTGATTCCCCTTACAGGGATTCCGGGAACATCACGACCCATCCCTGATGCTCGGCGTCATATTCGATGTCATATCCGTGAACCGAAAGCACGGTTCCGTCCAGTTCTTTGGCAGCGGCCAGGATCTTCACGGCCTGTTCCCGGCTGTCGAGTTCCGGAATGAACTGGCCCAGTTCATGGGCTGCGTGCCAGTCCATTGGCCCGCAATCGGAGATGGTTTCCAGGTCCCTCATGCGTGTTTTCCTCCCGTGGTTCGTTCCGATTTTGTCTTGCATAGACATAACAGTTCCACGGAGTGCCTTTGCTCCCAATATGCACGCGACCTGGGTCACTTTGGCTAGTTTTTCCGGATTCCCCTGAATTTCGAAAACCTGCCCGGCGAAACGTCGCATGTCACAGCCGCTCGGGGCCGAGTTCGGCCAAGGGGTCCCCCGCCACGCCGTGATTCTTTGTTCGGCGGAGAGAGAGTTTCTTTCTTCGCGAGAACAGAGTTTTGCGTGACGGAGTTCGCGCGAGACAGGTCGCGTGATCCAGGTCGCGAGAGAGATCACGTGACGCGTATCGCGAGAGAGAGATCACGAGATTCGGGTCACGGCATGCCCGACTGGTCGCGGTCTGCACGTCGTGATGGTCATGGCCGTGATGCCGGTGAGCGGTCGTCGGCTGCCGTGTGCTCGGCGGCTGTCGGCGGTCAGGACGTGAGCAGGCGCGAGGCGCCGGTCTCGTTGACGGTGTGCTCGATCTTCAGCGGCGATCGCGCGGACGGTGTCAGCCCGAACTCTCTCGCCCATACGCGGACCTCGTTGGAGGCGTCGCGGGCCTGGGCGACGGCGGGATTCTTGCGGGCGATCCCGTCCCGTCCGATGAGCAGCGGGCCGGTGCGGGTGACGATGTCGGTGGTGGTGCGCAGTCGTGCGACGGCTTCGCAGTAGGCGGCGAGCCCTGATGCATCGACGGCCTTGACGGTTCGCATCGCTTCGAGGTCCGGGATGACGCGGTCCCATTCCTCGGACGCATACTTCGACAGCCACGGCGGCTTGACCGGTGCGAGGTCTCTGGGCTTGGGCTCGGCCCGGTTGATGCGGCTGGGCTTGTCGCCGTGCAGGATGCGCAGCGGCGTGGGCTTGGGTGCTGGTCCTCTCCTGCCCATCAGGTGACCAGGTCCCGGACGTGGGCAGCAACGGCATGCATGAGCAGGGGCGGGACGCTGTTGCCGATGCGGTTGTGGGCGTCTCGGTAGGTGGTGCCTTCGGGCCAGGCGTAGGCGTCGGGCACGGACTGGAGGCGGCACAGTTCCGCGATGGTGAGGTACCGGTTGGCGTCGGGGTGGATGAACCCGGACGTGCCGCGCCGGAAGCTGGAGGTGATGGCGCGGCCGGGCCTGTCCCAGTCCATGCGCTTGACCGACCAGTACGCTTTGCGCCCGCCGCGTGCGGCGAGGGCGGCGGACCCGTCCGAGCCGGGGGTGATCATGCGGACGAGGCCGAGGAACCGGGCGGGGATGGGCGGGGCCTCGGGTCCTGGGTCGTCGGGCAGGGCGGCGAGGGCTTCCCGCATGGTGACGGGCCGGGCGGTCGGGTGGGGATGGGAGGGCTCGGCGTCCAGGTCCTCGCGGATCCCGACGAGGATGAACCGGCGCCGGTCGGTGGCCGCGCCGAACAGGGTGGCGGGCAGGATCGCGGCCCGGGTGCGGTAGCCGATGCGGTGCAGCTCGGCGGCCAGGAGCCCGAACACGGGGCTTGATCCCAGCGGCGGGACGTTCTCCATGATGAGGGCGCGGGGCTTCCATGCCTCGGCCAGGCGGGCGTACTGCCGCCACAGGTGGTTGCGGGGGTCGTCGAGGCGGCGCAGGCCGGAGGTTGAGAAGCCCTGGCACGGGGGCGAGCCGTCGAGGACGGTCAGTTCTCCGGGGCGGAGCGGGTTAGCCGCGGGCTCCAGTGCGGCGATGTCCCCGGTGCGCACGTCGGTGCCGAAGTTCAGGCGCAGGCATTCGGCGGCGTGGGGGTGGTGCTCGGCGGCGAGGATCTCCCGGTACCCGGCGGCGAGATAGCCGAGCGTGGATCCGCCCATGCCCGCGAACGTGGAGATGACGGTGGGCGCGCCGGGGGCGCGGTCGGTGGTCGCGGCTGTCCACAGTCTGTCGAGCCGGTCACGGTAGTAGGTGTCGCGGATGGTGGCGGTCACGGCTCGAACTCGGTCCCGCATTCGGGGCAGGTGACCAGGTGCGGCCCCTGGTCGTCGGGGTCGCGGGGGGTGAGTTCCTCGAAGCCCTTGGGCATGTCGGGGCTGGACTGGGCGATGAGGTTGGCCAGGTCGTCATCGGTGAACCCGGTTCCGCCGAGCTGGGCGGGGCTGGCGGCGAGGTCGGACAGGAGCGCGATCAGGGCGTCCTCGTCCCAGGTGGCGAGGGCGGCGTACTGGTTGTCGGCGACGAGGATGCGGCGGGCGGTGTCGTCGTCGCAGTCGATGAGGAGCGCGGGCAGCTTCTTGATCTTGCTGCGCTTGGCGGCTTCCCACCGGTGGTTGCCCACGAGGATGCGACGGGTGGGCTTGTGGACGACGATCGCGCCGAAGAAGCCGGTGCTCTCGATGGACTCGGTGATCTGGCTGGTGTCCCCGATGCGGGGGTTCTCGGGGTGGGGCTTCACGCTGCCGATGTCGATCTGGGCGTATTCGTGGGGAATCACGGCGGCCACCGGCATCACTCCTGGAGGCTCTGAGAGCAATTCTGAGGCTGGCGGGACCCCTGGGCAGGCAGGAGAGCCCCGGGAGGCATGTTAGTCCCGGAGAATGTCATTCCGGGGCCATGGCGGACGCCTTCTGCCCGGCGGGCTTTCCGGGCGGCGGCGGCCTCGGCCTGGGTCTTGTCCCGGTGGCAGGGCACGCAGAGGGCCCGGAGGTTGCTGTCGTCCTCGATGCCCCGGACGACGTGATCGACCTCGGCGGCCGGTGCCCCGCACTGCTGGCAGCGGTACCCGTCGCGGGCCAGGATGCGGGGCACGGTGCTGGAGGACCAGCCCGGCGGCATCCGGCGGCCCCGCTGTCCCTCGGCCCACCTCGGCGCAGGATGGACCGGGCAGGGCGCCGGGTTGGGGCAGTCCCGGTGACGGCACGGGGTCGGCGCCCGGTACGGCATCAGCGGCGCCGGGTCTGGCCCCGGTGCGTCTTGACCGAGGCGACCTTCCCGCCGGACCGGGCCCGGACCTTCGACCGGGCGGCCGTGGGCGTGACGGTCTTGACGGCGACCTTCCGCCCGGCCTTGCCACGCCGCTGCCGCTTGGGCTGGGTCTGGGCGGCCCGTGCGAGCGCGTTGCGGTGGATGCGGATCCGCTGGGCCTCGGAGATGTGCGCACGACGGGCCTGGGCCTTGGTGGGGACCGGGAACCGGCGGTGTGCCCGGTCGATGAACGCCGACGCTGGCAGGGCGTTCCGCTGCCGTGCGGTCAGTGCCATGGCGTGCTCCTCGGCGGGGTGGGTGCGCGCCGGGTGCCGGTGGCGTTCCCCCGAGCCCGACGCACGCGGACCCGGCACGCACCCGTAGGGGGCCGACCCGATGGGAGCCGACGCGGCCAGGCTACAGCAGCTCATCGCGGACGGTGACGTCCTGCTCACGGGGCGGGCCGGGCTCGTCCAGGGCATCACCCAGGTACTCGTACCCGTCGGCTGCCCAGCAGTGCGCCGCGCATTCGTCACATGTCGCGCCGGTGCAGTTCTCGCAGGTCGCGGAGAGGTGCCGATGGTAGTCGGCGGCATCGGCCAGGGCATCGCGGAACGTGTCGAAGTTCGCGATGATGAGCCGCTCGCGGCGGGTCGGCCGATGCATCATGCCGCGTCCCATTCATCCGGGTCGATGACGGCAGGCTGTGCGGGCGGCTCATCGTGATCGGGCAGGGCGAGCTGCACCGGCTCGACAGGCGGCGGCTGGGCGGCCTCGTACTCGGCGGCCCGGCGCGCCTCGGCCTCGGCGTAGCTGGCCAGCACCTGGCCCTTGGTCTCGGCGTAGCGCGGGATCACGTCTCGCACCGGCGGGTGCGGTCCCGGGGCGGTCGGCTGCTGGCCCCGCAGCGGATGGCACACCGGACAGCGGCGGAGTCGCCCGTCATCGGTCTCGGCCAGGCGGGTGCGCCGGTCGCACTCCCCGCACCACGGCGGCTTCGGCGGACTGCCCTGTGGTCCGGCCTTGGGCATGGCGAGAGCGGCGAGTTCCTCGGGATGATTGCGGATCCTGGTCCGGATCCAGGTCGCCGGGCGGGCGATGTCGTCTCGGCCTTCGAGGCAGCGGCGGGCGTACTCGCGGGCCAGCTCATCGGTGAGGCTGATCTCGTGGGCGGTGAACGTCTCGGTGATGATCACCGGGACGAGGTGTTCATAGCTGTCCATGGGAAATCTCCCGGCCCCCCGCGTCGCCTCGCGCCCGCGTAACGCTCGCTACGCGGGGCGGAGGGCTCAGCCAGTGGGTTTGAAAGAACAGATCCGCAGGCGGCCGGTCACCGTGAAGATGACCGGTACCGGCCCCCTACATCTAAGGATCTATATAAGGATCATGTACGGAGTGCGCCCCAGGGGCGCACAGGATCATGTGCGAAACGGACATGCCTGTCCCGTGACCCCCCGCGCACCTGTGACATGTGCGCCTAGCACGCACTAGTCAGCGGCTCGGCCCCGGCCGACAAGAGGGGACAGAACGTACACCGTGTGACGGCGGTGGTAGCCCGCCCGCTTGATCGTCCCCTCGGCCACCAGTTCGGACGCGATGTGCGACGCCCGGGTAGGCGACACGCCCAGCCGGTTCGCCACGAGCTGGCGCGGGCACCAGCCCGAGCGGGTATCGGTGACGGCCCGCTCGGCCCAGGCCAGGAGCCACACCTTGCAACGCGCGGGACCGTTGTAGTGGTCGAGGACCTCGGTCATCAGTGCAGCGCTCACGGTTCATGCGCCCTCTTCTCGTGCTGTCCGGGGCATCGGCGCGTACCCGGCTTCGGCCAGGACCGGCATCAGGACGGCCAGCGGCATGATGCACATGGCCGTGCCCACCGACCGCTCCCCGATCCCGGGCGGTAGGTAGCAGACCACCGGGACCTCGCCGGGCTCGGCGTATCCGGCGGCCTGCCGGATCGCGGCGGCCAGGGCGAGCTGGCGGCTGGTCTTGATCTCCCACGCCACGCCGGGCGTGTTCTCGATGTCGCGGCCGGGCCGGGAGTTGGGTGTCTTCTCGGCCAGCGGCCACCACGGGCGGACATACTCCGCGACCCAGGCAGGGGCACGGTTGCCCCTGTCCCGGCTCACCGGTCCCCCCGCCACCGGCGGGCCAGGCCGCGCAGCTCGACGGCGACGATGGCCAGGACCCACACCGCCCCGCACACGCCGAAGACGGCCAGGGCGACAAAGAACACGGCCAGGGACACGCTCATCACGTCACTCGTCACGTGATCACCTTCTGCGTGGATAGCTGGGCACGGATCCGGTGTTCAAGCCGCTGATAGTCGAGGCTGCTCTGTATGTGGTCGCGGCAGACGCCGAGGATGAGCATCATGCCGCCGACGTAGGTGGCAGCATCGTGGAGCGCTTCGGCGGCGAGCAGTCCCAGCCGGTTGTCGAGTCGGCGGTCTCCGTCGCGGTCGTCGGACTCGATCGTCTCCCACAGCTTCTGGTAGGCATTGGCACTGTCCCTCTCGTTGTCCACGGCGAACTCGTCCCCGGTGCAGAGGAGAAGCCGCCCGAGCGCGAGCGCGGTACGGAGCTGGTAGCCGTCCTTGAGCCCGGCTTGGAGGAGGGTGATGTCGGTCGCGGTGAGCGTGATCATGTGAGTCCCTCCGCCTGCTGCTCGGCGAGCCATTCGAGGATCTCGGCGCGGCTGATCCGCCACCAGGTGCCCAGGTCCCGGATGATCTCGATCTTGAACAACTGGTAGGGCAGCGATGGCGTGTATCCGTCGATGCAGGCTAGGCAGCGGCCTACGGCGTCGGGATTCGCGGCGGCGGCCGCCGGGTGGAACGGGCGGGGCGGCTCGTCGCCGTCCAGGTCCCACACCAGTCGTCCGGTGCCCCGGCATGCCGGGCACAGGGCGGCCCGTCCGGCGGCGCTGATCAGCAGGGACCGGGCGAGATCATCCGCGCCGGGCCCGCCGTCGCCCCAGTCCAGGGTCCGGGCGTGGCTGCGCAGGTGGGGCAGGGGCGCCCGGTACCGGATCTGCGGGCAGTGAATGATGATCTCGGGATTCCCGCGGTCACGGCGCCCGTGGTAGCAGACGCTCATTGCGGTTCCTCCCCAGCGGTCGTCTGGCCGCGCAGGACCGCGATGCGGTTCCCGGCCTCGGTCAGGCGGTCGGACAGTTCGGTGATCGCGGCGTCCCGCTGGCGGAGCTGCAAGGCATTGCGCTGGAGCACGGCCCGCATGTAGCCCAGCTCGGCCAGCAGCAGGCGCACGTCATCGGGGGCGATCGGCCGCCCGTACTCGATGAACTGGTGGGCACGGTCGGAGAGCTGTTCCAGTTCCCGGCTGTCGAGCATCACGGCCTACCCCTCCCGTTCCGTCAGCGCGGCGGCCCGGTCGATCGCCTGGAGTGCCTCGGACTCGGTGAGCTGGTCGGTACGGTCGATCCGGCGGCCCGTCCAGTCCGACAGCAGATCGCGGATCCGGTCCTTGGCATCGATCCCGGCGGCACTGAACGCGTTGATGACCTGCACCCGCTGGTCGTTGGTCGCGGGCCGGTCCTCAACCTCGGCGGCGGGCTCGGCCTCGTCCACGACCTCGGCTTCCTCGGCCTGGTCGGCGGCCCGTTCCCCGAGATGAGCAAGCACCGTCCGGGCCTCGTCGGCGGACAGGGCCTTCGCGCTGGTGACCTTCCGCCCGGCCCATTCCGAGATCAGGCGGAGCCGCTCGGCCCGGTCGGTGATCCCGAGTTCCTTGAACCGTGCCTGAAGGGCCGTGAGCTGGTTCTTCTCGATCGGGTCGGGCTCGGCATCCGGGGCGGGTTCCGGCGCCGCGACGGGCGGCTGGGCCGTCAGCGGCGGCCGGGTGTCGTTCTCGTCATCGGTGAACGCGGACGGCAGGGTCACGGCGAATGCCCGCTTGAGTGCCCGGCGCTCGGCACGGGCGAGGGCCATTTCCGGCCCGTTGTCCAGGCCCAGTTCGGCACGGCCCGGGAAGATGAACGGCCGTGACATGTCCTTGCGGTACACGGCCACCTGGCACACCCACTCTCGTTCGGCGGTGTCCCGCCGGGGGCCGTCCACGACCTCGATCCCGTCGAGCTGTCCCGACCCGTGCGCGATGTGGTTGTAGCCGTCCCTGGTGATGTAGGGCCGGTTCGACTTCGGCAGGATCAGCAGGTGCCCCAGCACCGGGTCCAGCCCGTACCGCTCGGCCACCGCCACGACGGCATGTGCCCTGGGGTCGGCCGGATTCAGGCCGATGGTCTTGAGGATCGTCACCTGGTCCGGGGGGCCGAACGCGCCCATCGCGGTCGGGGTCGGGGCCGTGGCCACGTCGGTCTTGCGCCGGTCGATCGCCTGGCGCAGTTCCTCACTCGGCATCGTCCTCGTCCTCCTGGTCCTGGTCCTCGTCGTCGGTGGCGTCGTCGGTCATGTCCGCGAACGCCTGCCGGATCTCGTCCTCCATCTCCAGAGGCAGCGTCGTGGCTCCCGACCGGTGCTCCAGCGCCCGGCGGATCAGCTTCTCGGCCGTGGGCAGGTCATCGGGCAGCAGCAGCTCGACGCGCCGGAACCGGACGGTGGCCATCTCCTCCCCCGTGTCGGCGTCCACGGACACGCGGCGGCAGTCCACGATGCCGAGCACCGCCCACAGGCGGGCCGGTCGCATCCCGGTCGCCTCGGCGGCCAGCTCCCCCGCGATCAGGGCGAGCCCGTTGTCCTCGCCCTTGGGCAGGAGCGCGTTCGTTCTCACGTCAGGCATTGGTCCCCCTCTTGCCCACCCGCAGCGGGCGGACGGTCTTGACGGTCGTGTATTCCTCGGCCAACGCCGGGTGTTCCTCCCGGAACCGGGCCGAGTCGAAGTGCGGCGCCCCGTGCGGCCGCCAGGTGATGGCGGGCTCCCCGTCGATCACCCCGGCCTCAGCCGAGCCCAGCGCCGCGCGGAGCCGGTTCTTCAGCTCGTCGTTCTCCGCCTCCATCGCCTTGATGGCGCGGTTGTTCTCACGGACCCGGGCGATCACGTCACGGAGCCCGCCGAGGTCAGCGGTTAGCTCCGGCACCGTGACCGCATAGCGGCGGCTCAGAGCGTCCGTGGTGGCCTGGGCCCCGTCCAGCTCGGGAGGAATCCCGGCCACGACATGGCGCTCCCAGAAGGCACCGGCGATCTCCAACAGATCGGCCCCGGTCTCCTCGTCACGCTCCACCCGCCACAGACTCAGCTTCTGGCCCCCGTGCAGGCACGCGACCCACGCCACCGGAAGCTGGCGGACCTCCAGTTGCCACTGAACCTGGGCCTCGTACTTCGCGGGCACCTCGTCCCATGACGCCTCGCCGGTCGTCTTGATCTCCAGCGCGCCCTTGTCCACGGCGACCCGCCGCTCGGCATAGGTCGCGTCCAGCGTGGCGATCGCCCACTCATGGCGAGGATGCTGGGCCTCGACCTGACGGCCGGTGACATCGACATCGAGCCGCCGGGCCGCCTCGTCCAGGACCACGTCCTCCAGCAGGTTCCCCCACCGCATCCGCTCCGAGCCCGGCGTGTCGGACCCGATCTTCGACAGCCACACCGAGTACGGTGAGGCCCATGCCGAGATCCCGAGCACCCCGGCGATGTCACTCGACCCGATCCCCCGCCGCCGCCGCTCATGCCACGACAGCGGATGATCGCCGGGCATCACCCGGCCTCGGACATGACCGGCTCGTCCTCGCCCGCCCGCTGTCTCGTGCCGCGTATCTCGAACAGAGCCCCCGGCGGCAGCCCCGTCAGGTTGCACACCGCGTCCATCGTCGTGGTGCTGACCGCCTCACCGGCCAGGACCCGGCACATAGTCCGCTGATGCACCCCGGCACGCAGCGCCATGGCACTCGCGGTCGGTAGATGATTGTCGATCGCCCAATGACGTAGCACGCCCGTGCGTGCATGAATACCCATACGGGCATCCCCCCTCGAAGATCCCTCCGTACTCCGGATGCGACGCGCGGCCCCCACCGCTCAGAACAGCGATAGATACCGGATCAAACCGGCCCTGATCTGCCCCGATGCTCCGCACCGGTCCCCAAGAAACCTGCAAGCCCAGTTGCAAGGTCCCATGGCTGTGAATCGTTCACCGACGTGTCCGTTCCCGTCAAGATCACAGCCGCTTAATGATCATCGGAGTCAGGTTTCCGTCAACGACCTGTCCGGAACGGACACAACGAACTAGTCACGCCGCGTCCAGAACAGACACGACGAACTAGTCACCACCCCGTACTCATAGTCCGGGCGGGCCAGCCCCCGCAGGCCGTTGACCCCGCCCAATCACCGCCAATAACTTGGGACCTCAGACGGCTGATCCCCGCCCGCCGCCCCGGGTGCAGCGAGGGGAGCCGAACACCCGGGAAGGCCCCGCGAGGGATGCGCCATAGGTACAGCCTGAAATGCGCAGATCCCCCGGGACGTCCGTACACACGAACGTCCACGGGGGACACCTATGTCTTGCGGTCCAACTCCAGTGCTGGGCTTCGGCACCGTCTCCGCCGCTCTAAAGAGGCGCGCCGACGGAACCCGCGGCCTGATCAGGCACACGGCATCGGTCACCTGCCCGTCGTGCAATGCCACGTTCACCGGCCGCTGGCTGGAAGGCCACGACACCACAGCACAGCTATGCCTGTCCTGCCACTACATCTTCACGGCCACGTGGCCGGGATTCAGCATCGAGCCAGAGACGATCACTAGCCGTTCAGCGGCAGACATGCCGGAGGGCGACTCCCTTCCGGGAACCTCCCTCCGCCCGCAGGGCCGAGGCTAACGATCTGCCGCTAGATACACCTTCACGACAACTTCCCCGGCGTCGTCCTTGGTCGCGGTGACCGTGAATCCTTTGTCCGCCAGCCATGCTGCGCGCTGGTGGACCGGGGTCCGGTCCCACTGCTCGCTGTAGCGCTCGTCGGTCTCCGACCAGATGACCTCATCCTCGTGCCGCTCAGCATTTCTTGCCTCGGTGAGCTGGTCACGCAGCAGCGCCCGCCGCCGGTCCTCCTCATCGAAATCTAGGTTGAGTTGCGGAAGCTGCCTCAGCTTAAAGTTGACCTCCTCGATACGGGCCTCGATCTCGGCCTCGTTTCCCGGGATGATCGTCCATGCCTTGATCGGCTTGTTGAAGTCCAGATGCATAATGTCGTTCATGATGTCGTCGACCTCATCCAGGCGGACGGAGTTCCCGCAGCCCTTGCGCTGGGAGCCACGGCCGAAGCACCGGTAGTACAAGAGGTTCGGGACACCAGGCCGATGGGACCGGGATGGAATCCGGTACATAGGTGAGTTATTCGGGCAGTGCGGGCAGAATAGGACCCCGGCTAGCATGGCACGGTTCTCAGCCTTGGCCGGGCCCCGCTTCGGGCGTTCCTCCAGGGCCAGAGCGGCGCGAGTGAATGTGCCAGCATCGACAAGCGGCTCACAGGTCAGCAGCGTTTTCCCGTAGACCAGGGTGGTGTTCGTCTCCGGCGTGGCACACCGCTGGCCTATGTAGGTCGGCTTCCGGATCAGCCGCCCGACCTGGGCGGGGTACCAGCGGTGGTAGCGGAACGGGATACCGGGCCAGGTCTCAGCATCCAGCCACCGAGCGATGCTGGCGAGGGATTCCCCGGCGATGCACCGCTGGTAGATCTGCGGCACTAGACGGCGGCCTTCCTCGGTGGGCACGAGCCCCTTGCTGTACGTGTTGCCGTCAGGCACGTATCCGAAGGGCGGGCGTCCGACTAGCGCACCCGCATTACGGAGCGTTTTCTGGGTCCGGACGGAGCGTTCGCGGATTTCATTCCACTCACGGCCTGCCTGCCGCTTGGCTGACACCCACTGCCAGTAGTCGGAGTCATCGCGGGCCGGGTACCGGATGCCGGTGCCGTTATCGACCATGACGAGGGTCTTCCCGTGATCAGCGGCCCATGTCTCGATGCGTGACCAGTCGGTGTCCTCGCCGCGTGAGTACCGGTCGGACTTGTAGGCCACGATGACGTCGTACCGGGTGCGGAGCCCGGGGTCTTTGAGCCACCGGCCGAGGTTCTTCCGGTCGATCGGTGCGGTACGGCCACTAATAGTGTCGCGGGCTACGCCGGTGACGGTCCATCCCTGGCGGTCGCAGAAGGCGTGGCTGCCGTCATCCTGCGTGTCGTGGGTGATGCCGTCGCGTTGGGTGCCACCGTCGCGGATCTTGCCGGACTTGCGCGTGGCGATGAGGGCCCGGGTTGCCTTCGTGTCCATGGTTCCTTCCTGGCTGATCATGCCTCTGACCAGCCATTATCCATTTTAACAGGTGAATCCTTAGTGGACAGCACAGACCCATCTGTTAAGACACTGGCGAGCGAGCAAATCCCTTAAGAACAGGGCATTTGATGCATTCTCTCACATGGCTTTAACCACACTCACCCCCGTAACACGCTGCATCCGGACACTTGCTGTCCGTTTCCGACGGGAGTACCGTGCCCTGCCATAGCAACCGGCATAGCTGCCTAGGCAGCTACAGAGGGGGTACGCAGATGGGGAATGTCCAGGACCTGATCATGGAGCAGGTCGCCGCCGAGGTACGCGACAGATCGGATGAACCGCCAGACCTGTATCTCCTGTACGTGTCGGGGGACGAGGTCCGGCTCAGCCCGTTCAATATCCCGACCAGCATTTGGGAAGCAGCCCCCCCCCCCGCTGTTCTGGGCATGCTCACGGAGCGGGTCGAGATGTTCAGCGAGCTGCTGCCGTTGGCGGCAGCGAAGGATGACCTGTACGGGTATGCGTTCCGGTCATCGGGCTGGGCGCTGCAAGATGATGACGCAGACCCGGGGACGGTAAGCCGTCACGCGGAGGCGGCACGGGAGCGCCGGGTATCGGAGCAGCCGGACGCGGTGCGGGTGGCGGTCATCAGCGCGGTGGATCGTGAGGGGTTCACGTACACCGCGATGCGGTGGGGGGACAGCGGCGAGGTAGAGACGAACGTCGAGCCGCCGGAGCAGACGGCGGCGGACGACGGCACGTTCGGGGTGGTGCCGGAGGCGCTTGACCGGCTGGTGTCGGCGACGCTGGGCGTGAGTATCCCGTCCCGTCCGGCGGAGCCGGGGGCGCCGACTGGTTTGTTCTGTCCGGGGTGCGGGAAGCCTGCGGCGGTCTCGCTCGGGGATCAGGCATTCTGCCGCACACAGGGGTGCGAGTGGTTCTCGTGGGATCCGCATCTGACAGCGGAGGAATGCCGCCGTGATGCCCGTCTGATCGACATTCCCGGTCGGGGTGATCGGGGTGAGTGACGAGGAGGTTCGCAGCCCGGCGACTGTGTCGGTGCGTGCGCTGCGGCATTTGCAGGATCATCCGGGCGAGGTCATGTTCTATGCGGACGTGGCCACGGCTGTCGAGGCGGATGCGGGGGTCGTCGGCCAGGCACTGGCGCGGATGGCGCGGGAGAATCCGGAGCGCGGGATCGTGCGGGAGGGGAATAACCGGTCGGGCAAGTACGTGTACCGGCCGGGGACTGCTTACGTGCGGCGGGCGGGGCCGGTGGACGGGCCGAAGCCGGGTGACCTGTTCGAGTGCGTGGGGGTCTCGAAGCGGGGCGCGGCGGTGGTGCGGGATCCGGTGACGTTCGTTCTGTACCGGCTGGAGCGGACGTGACGGCCGCGACGAGCACCACGGGACGGATGGTCAAGGCCGCACAGCCGTTCGGGATCGTGCTCCGGAAGGATGCGGGGGCGCAGCCGAAGACGCTCAGGTTTTCCCGGTCGGTGGATGCGGTGATCGCTGCGGTCCAGTATTTGCGGCGGGGCTACTGGGTGCGACTGACGGATGCGACGCTCGCGGACCTGGACTCGTCGGGGGCTCTGGATCTGAGCTGGATGAGCGGGCAGGCGAGGGCGGCCGGAGATGGCTGAGCGGCGGGCGCTGACCCCGGATCAGCATGCGCGGATGCTCGCGGCCGTGGATCTGGTCGGGCGTACGGGGGCGCGGGAGTTCGAGATCGGTTTCCTGCATGAGGACGTGCCGGTGAGTGAGGCGGCCTGGTGGGCGTCGGCCCTGTACCGGGGGGCGCGGGTGATCGTGGAGGATCATTCGCATCCGGCGGACGCGGCGGAGGGGCTGGCGGTGCGGCTGCTGACGGGGGCACGGTGCCGGTGCGGGAAGCTGGTGGCGTTGCAGCCGGGCGGCGCGTTCGCGTTCTACAAGGCGCGGCTGATAGACGGGTCGGAGTTCACGGCCGAGGACGCGCAGAGGGCCGGTCAGTGCCGGTGGACGCGGATCGCGTCGAGGTGGGTACCGGGCTGTGCGGGCGGTCCCGCGTTCACCTGTCCGCGCTGTCACAAGACGAGCTGGAATCCCGGCGATGTCCGCGAGGGCTATTGCGGGCGGTGTCATGACTGGACCGGGGAGGCGGGCTCATGAGCGACATGCGGTTCCGGGTGTACGTCGCGCGTGAGGTCGTGGCCGAGGAGTGGGTCACGTTCGATGATGATGACGTGGCCGAGATCGAGCTTGCGGGGATGACCGTGTCCGAGCGGCACGTGGGTCTCATCGAGGCGGCCGTGGAGACGGGCAAGCTGTGGCTGGTCGAGGTGTTTGATCCCAGTGTTCCGGAGGAGTGCGCCTACATGCGGTTCGGCACGGACGTGGACGGGATGACTCTGCCGTTCCCGATCGCGCCGAACTGAACGAGAGGGCGGCCCCTCCGACCGTGGGACCGCCCGCCCGCTGCACATAACAACCGATGCCTGCCCCAGCGAAAGGCAGCCGTGACCAGGATAGATGCTGTCGGCGGGATCGGCCCGCAGGCGGGCAGGGGCGTGTCTGCCTAGCTCCCGGGGCGCTGCTGGGGTATGTGCAGGTGCCCGTCACCGCCGGGGCCGTCAGCGGGGCTGTCCGGCCCGTGCTCGGGGTGTTCGCGGGCGAGGTAGCCGCCGACGGCGCCGACTGCTGCCCCGGCGAGGGTGGAGATGACCGCGATCAGCTCGGGGTCGGAGGGGGCCGGGTGCAGGGCGGCGATGATCAGGGACGCGGGCAGGGCGATGGCCACGCCGATGGCGAGGACCAGCGCGACCGGCCAGTCCTTCATGTCGGCTCCTCCTCCTGGTCCTGGTGCTCGTCGGGTGCCTCGTCGCCGGGGTCGCCTCCGGCCGGGTGGGCGTGGTCCCATCCGTCTTCGTCGTTGCCGGGGGCGGCGGGCTCGATGTCGGGCTGTTCGGTCATGGCGGTCCTCCTGGTGTGCTTGCCGTGCGGTCTGGTGAACGGTGCTGTGAGTCGTCGTGCTAGGTGATGGATGCGGTCCATGACATTGCCCAGGTTTTGGGGCCGACGAGCCCGTCGCTCTTGAGTCCCTTGTCGCCCTGGAAGGATCGGCAGACGGCGAGGGACTTGGGTCCGTAGCATCCGTCTGGCTTGATGTTCCAGCCGCGGTCTTTCATCCGCTGCTGCCATCTGCGGGTGTTGCCGGAGTCGTTGCCGCCGAAGCATCCGGAGTGGCACTTGGGGTCTTTGCGGGCGGTGGCGATGTAGTGCCCGGCGGGGTACGGGAACGCGGGCGCGGGCATGCCGGGCTTGGGCGGTTTGGGCGGGGCGGCCGGGCCGAGGAGGACGGCGCCGCCGAGGTTCTTGCAGCGGGTGAACCGGGTGCGGCGGTCGGCCAGGCCGTTGGTGCCGCCGTTGATGCGCCGGGTGGCGCCGGTGACGTCCTGCTTGTCGGCGAAGGTGTTCAGGCCGTGGGTGCCCCACCACCAGGCCGACACGTGGAACGCGTACTGCGGCTGGGCGGCCATGGCCGGGTTGTTGACGAGGTTCAGGCCGAGGGCCTTGGCGGCGGCGGTGTAGTTGTACCGGCCGGTGATCTGGATGGGTCCCCGGCCCTTGAACCGCTTGCCGTCGCCGGGCTGGGTGTTCCCGAGGTCCTTGCGTCCCTCGTAGGCGGCGCCGGAGGCGATCTCCTCGAAGTAGCGGAGCGAGACTGATTCGTGCCCGATCTGGGCGAGCCACATCCACAGCCGCGCCTGGGTGGTGATCGAGTACTTGCGGCAGGCCGTCTCCATGTAGGGCAGGCAGGTCTGGGCGCGGGCACGGGCCAGGCCCGGCATGGCCTTCAGCAGCGTGTCGACGTTCATTTCCTCTCTCCTTCCTTACGGTGCGCCGATGGGCTCGATCGTGGCGCCCATGCCGATGAACCCGTTCTGGGTGCTCATGCCGATGACGCGGATTGCGAGCGGATCGGGGAACGATTCCTCGTAGCTGGAGGTGATGGTCGTTGTCCGCATGACGGTTTCCCCGTTGAACGTGAGGATCGCGGTGACGCGGACCGTGTGCTGGTTATTGATCGGCTGCTGGTACAGGACGGTCCACTCGCACGCCCACAAGCGGTCGGTGGAGCTGGGCGGGAGTTCACCGGTCTCCAGCGGCACGTCTGGCCCGAAGGACCCGGCGGCGGAGTGGACCGACGGGAGCCCGATCCGCAGCGTGGCCTGTCCCGGGGAGCCGATATCGCCGCCGAGCTGCCCGATGGAGCGGAGGCGGAACCCGGCCCCGGGGGTATGAAGGTGGGCGCGCGGCAGGGTGAATGACGCGGACAGGTCCACCCACTCGCCGGGCGGGGTCAGGTACTGGAATACCTGCCCGTTGCCGCTCATGCCACGGCCGGGCGGTCCCGGGGGTCCGGGAGGTCCGGGAACGACGCCGCCAACGCCCATGTTGAACGCGGCCACCGAACGGGTGGTGGCGGTCGCGTTCGCGGCGGTGGTGAAGATCCGCAGGATGGCCGTGTGGGTTCCGGCGGGCAGTTCCACCGGTACGGTGCCGGTCGTGAAGATCTGGCCGGTGATGGTGCCCGACCGGTCGAAGTCGTGGCGGGTGCCATTGACCACGATGCTGACGTGATAGACGCCCCCTGCTCCCGGCTGGCTCCCGGCTAGTCCGGCCTGGAACAGGACGGTGGCGGCCTCGTCCAGGGTGAAGGTGATGCCCGCGAGGTCGTACCACGTGTTGGCGGGAATGTTGATCTGGGCGGACCAGGATTCCATCGCGATCTTGATGGGCTCGCCGTTCTCGCCCCGGGGTCCTGGCGGTCCCGCCGGGCCGGTCGCCCCGGGCGGGCCGACGGGTCCGAGCTGGCCGGGCGGTCCTGCGGGCCCGGTGCCCCCGGGGGGTCCTGCGGGTCCTGCGGGTCCGGGACTGCCGGGGCTGCCGCCCGCGCCTTCGGGTCCGGGCTGGCCCGCCGGTCCCGCCGGTCCCGGCGGTCCCTGCATCACGCCGACGTTGGCCCAGTTCTCGGTCATGCTCGCTCCCCCTGTCTGGTCATGGTTCCGGGCCGAGGTCCTCGACGGTGAGGACGACCCCGGACTGCGTGATGTCGGGGGCGAATGTGCCGTCCGTGGTCCAGAAGCGCATCACCGCGTGGTAGGGGCCCCCGGGAGGCATCGGCCCGACGTATTCGGCCCACATGGGCCGGTACCGATCCGGGCTGTCGGCCGTGAAGGACCATTCGGCGGGGCCGAGCGTCACGACCGGTCCGGGAGGGTTCTCGCGGCCCAGCGCGCACATCAGCCGGGGGCTGGCCCCGGTCCGGTTCGCGGCGGGGGTGAATCCGCGGATCCGGTAGATGCGCCCGGCCTGCCATACCTGGTTGACCCACGCGATGTTGACGGCGGTCGCGAAGCTCGTGGAGATGCGGCCCATATTGGTGTCAACGTTGACGTGGCGGCCGAGCAGGCCACGCGGAACAGACTCGTCGAGCCCGCCGGGCGGTCCCTGCGGGCCTTCGGGGCCGGGCGGTCCCTGCGGCCCGGTGACGCCCGCCGGTCCCGGGCTGCCCGGCGCGCCGGACGGGCCGGTGGGCCCGCCTGAGCCTGGCGGTCCCGGGGGGCCTGCGGGTCCCGGCGGGCCGGGGATCGCGATCGTGTCGCCGGGCGGCCCGGTCCAGACCCACAGCTCACCGTCGATGAGCCAGCCCGCCCCGGGGAACCCGTCGCCGGGCAGTTCGCTGGTGTCGTTCAGAATGCCGAGGATGACGACGCCGGAGCCCTGGTTGCCCTGGGCGCCGGGCGGCCCGACCGGTCCTTGCGGCCCGTAGGGTCCGGGCGGCCCCGATGGTCCCGGCGGTCCGGGGAGCGCGGAGAAATCCGGCGGGCGGGGGTAGACGGTCACCGTGTTGACGTCCTCGGTCCCGGCGGGAACATGTACGGTCCCGAGCCGCACCCCGGCCCGGTCGGTCGTGTCGGACTCGAAGATGACGCCGATGCTCCACCGGCCCTGCTCGGCGAACACGTCGCACCAGATCACGTCATCGCGGTCGCCGTCGGCGCTGCCGGGCAGGATCTCGATCAGGCCGGGAATCTCGGAGCCGACGATCATGTGGGTGCCGTCGCCCGCGTCCGCGATCGCTGCCCAGCCCGCCGCGGTCTCGATGGTGAGGGTGCCCGGCACGACGGTGGTCTCCAGGGGCCGGATGACCCCGGAGCGGCCCATGCCCAGGGCGGTGACGAGGAACCGGTCATTGTGCGCGGAGTAGACGCCGGACTGGCCCCACATCGCGGCGCCGGTGGTCTCGTACGGGAACGGCTCGGTCATGGCTTGCCTCTCCTAGTCCAGGTAGGGCTCGTAGGTCTCGAACGTTGAGCCGTGGCAGGTGAGCATCTGGCCCGAGGAGATCCCGGTGAACGCGCCCTGCACCTGGATCTCGGTCCAGTTCGGGTTGACGCCCAGGTGGGGCTGGCCCCAGGCGTTGCGGACGGCCGCCATGGTCCGGTTCTGCCAGGTGTGCCCGGACTGGGTGCTGGGGTCGCTCCACCGGGTGATGACCGCCCGCATGTGGGTGCGGAAGCTGTCCACGGTGGGATTCACCATCATGGTCACGGTGCATTCCCAGTCGAACCGCTCGCGCGGGTTGATCCAGTCGTTGGTGACCAGGTACAGGATCGGGGACGAGGGGTAGGAGCAGCGGAACCGGACGCTGCGGGCCTGCACGCCCATGTATCCGTCGCCCCAGGCGTGGACCACGAATGTGCGGGCGGGCCGGATCTGGTACGGGGCGATCGGGTAGTTCGGGGTGAGCCGGTTCAGGGACGTGCCGCCGTTCTGGATGTGGTTCGCGTCGGCGTGCCGCCCGAGGGTGGGGACCAGGGACGTGAACGTCATCTGCGAGGCGAGGTTGGCCCCGGCCGGGACGGTGATGCGGCCGATGGACACCCCGGACCGCCCGATGGTGGTGCCCTGCGGGACCAGCCGCATGTACCAGCGTCCGTTGTCGGGGTCGGTGTCGATCCACACGTGGTCGACGCGGGCGGCATTCCCGCCGCCGGTCTCGGTGACCGTGTGGGTCTGCCGGGACCCGACCACGCAGTGGGTGCCGTCGTCGGCGGAAGCGATGGCCAGCCAGCCGGGATGCACGTTGATCGTGAGACCGGTCCCGGCCGTGAGCCGGGCGGGGCGGACGACGCCGACGACGGAATCGGACAGGGCCGTGATAACGGTCCGGTCATCGACGGCGTTGTAGATCCCGGCCTGCCCCCACTTCAGGAGCCCGTACGGGGTGCCGAACTCGTCGGTGCCTTCCAGGTCATCGGCCATCGGCGCGATGCTCCGGCCGGACGGCGGCGGGTAGCTGCGGGTCAAGACGGTCTCCTTACGTGAGCGGCTGCATCCGGCGGCGGTAGGCCGAGCGCACCGTGAGGTCGATTCGGTCCAGCCGCCCGCTGAGGGTCTCGCGTGCCCTCGGCGGCGGCTGGGTGACGGCGACGGTCCAGGCCACGGCGCCCGTGGCGGCGTTGACGGACACCTCGGTGAGCTGCCCGGTCACGTCGAGCCCGCCGGGCAGCAGCGGGGTCGCCACGCGAACGGTCACGTCGTCGCCGGGCGCGTAGGACGTGAGCGGCGGGCTGCTGGCGACAGCGGATGCCGTCAGGTCCAGGACGGGCTGGGCGTACTGCATGGACGCGGCCGCGGCCCGCTCGATGAGGGTGGACTGGAGGATGACGCCGGGGTAGTCGTCTACCTCGTCCAGGCGGGGCAGGCCCGCCTGCGGCACGTCCTTGATCGCGACCGGTTTCGGGGTGCCTTCGGGTGCGTCCTCG
>Ga0131853_10006386_pt1 | contig 21266 bp, 10 predicted proteins | sample TergutLab28metaG_FD_92764 | JGI IMG/M metagenome (GOLD analysis project Ga0131853, IMG submission 92764) | Labiotermes labralis P1 segment gut microbial communities from Petit-Saut dam, French Guiana - Lab288 P1 (version 2) (version 2) | ecosystem: Host-associated > Arthropoda: Insects >... | reverse complement strand
TGACCTCAATCTGCTCTTAATTTCTTCCGCAATAGAATTTTGATTTGTTAAAGTTGTTCCCAAATATTTAAACTCTTCCACCCTCTCGAAGGTACTATTATCAATCCTCACACTGTGAATTCGGAAAGGAGACTCATAACTAACTGAAACTAACCTATTATAGCTGAAAGAACAGAAGCGAGAAGCCATCAAATGAAGCAAATATGTTTTATTGTATTATTACGTGACTCTTGCTTAAGTTGCTTCCTAAAGTTCGGCTCTCTATGATCGTCGAGCCGGTCGTCCCTGGTAAGCAGTAATAATTCTCGCACTAAATACGGTGTGCGGGAAGAAAAAAAAACAGTGTCTTCAGTTTCGGCCAGCAGAAATTCAACGTTCAGTACAGAGGGTGTTAATAGTTGTGATGTGTCCTTAAGTGCTGGCTAACACCTATTTCAAGTGCCTTCTTGAAGTATGTTGAGTAAAGACGTAAAATTAACCGCAGTACATTAAAATAAATCTGTTCAGCGCCTGCTTTAAAATAGGCCTACACCGAGTAAAAATCTAATAGTAACAGCAATAAGTTAAAATACAACGCGTGGACCCCGACTCACTCTAAACCGGAAGAGCGGTGATCACTGCGCTGCCTGTCGCCATGCAAAACGCTCTGTAAATTTACCGAGCATGTGGGCCAGGTAAACTATGGGCTTCTCTAATTATAGCTGCGAAGTGCGAAAAATAAGACCCATCCTAAAAATACGAAGCTAAACCAAGATAAAGAAGATATATAGTTGTTAGAGTTAGAGATAAATCCGACAAATACAAATACAACATTAACACAAAATTAATATCAAAAAGTTACAAATTTTAATAATAATAATGCTCTTTCTAGAACTTCTATGTAGGACTAGGGGGCTGATCACTCGTCCAGAGGAGTCCTACCGAGTGTAGTGTGTCGGAGTGTGATCGTGAAGCCGCTATAATAAGGAGGGCCTGGCCCAACAGGGGCTTTTGCCCCATGGAAGAGAATATATGGGACTAGGAAACAAAAGTAGAAATAAATAATGATTAATACTATTGCACTTCAAAGACTCTATTATTTTACACGAGGTGTCAAACACTGAAGATTTACAAACAACATAAAAAATAAAACGGTAAAAGGTAGGTAAAGTTCACCCTATAACAGGTCACGAAGGACCAGAGGGGGAGTAGCGGTGTAGCCCTACTCATTCTTTAACCTCAGTGCTAGATGGGGTGTGGGTGGTCAACGCCACGCCCCGGCCACTTTGCCCCCGCGAAAGACCCTGTACCCATTGTATAGGAGGCTGGGTGGGCCCCAGTGCCGGTGAAGACGGGTGCGGAAAATCTCGCCCCCACCGGGATTCGATCCCCGGACCGTAGGGCCCGTATCGAGTCGCTATACAGACTGCACTATCCCGGCCCACGAAATAAAACGGTACCATAACCAGGCTCAACACATACAAAAGACGAGGAAGCTGTCCTACTATTTTATATAAAATAACATTGAATTTAAGATAATCCCAAAGAAATGGAATTTCTATAAAATAACTCGTAACGCAGTTCTACAGTGACAGTAAACGAAATTATACGGCAGTACACACTTTTAGCATTTTAAGCAAGTGACCATGAATTGTAACAACGTGGGATCCAAAATTTTAGGTACGTCCAAAGTTGTTGCTAGTGGTTCACCCACTCTCTGCAGTTCATGTGTTGGCCTGATATTGGCTTAGTAACAGCCGAAACATGTAGACACCGCATTATACGCACAGAAAACATGTTGCTATGACTGTGATACGCCCTGACTCTAATTATTTACGAAGTTCAGCCCCTCACTCTTCGCCATAATCCGCCTTCAGTACTCAGTATTTCAGTTTTGCTGACTTGTTACAACTTCCATACTATTTTTTTTTCTCAAAGTACGATCAACTTTACTGGGATTTCAGGCGAACGAACACTAACTAGAACCACAGCAAATAATTTTAGACACTTGCATTATATATAGCTGATTCATACAAAGGTTCGGCCGAGGATAACAAAATTCCTTATAGCGATACCTCATTACCAGTTAAATTCCGTCGTACTCCCCCCCCGGCGCTGCGGCCCATGACCTCCTCATATTTGAGGTTTCTAGATCACACTCATTTGACGCACTACAATCGGTAGGACTCCTCTGGACGAGTGATCAGCTCGTCGCAGAGACCTCTACCTGACAACACACGACAGTAACACTAGACAAACATCTAAGCCCCCGGTGGGATTCGAACCCACAATATCAACAGGCGAGCGCCCGCAGACCCACGCCCTAGACCGCGCGGCTGCTGGGATTGGTTTTCCGGCATATTAACAAATACAAATAGCTACTGATACTTGTTCGAGCACATACATGTATTAAGATAACTAGCTTCTCTGAATGCGATAAGATCTTACACATACAATCTTTACTGATATTGAAATCGATTATATGGAGTTGACACATCAATTAAACTGGTTCAATATGTTAGAATTAGGTGAATCCTAAACTTAGAAGTACTACATTTGAAATGCGTGTCAGTTTCTCATGTTATCTAGCAAGCCCACGTAATAAATTGAATGTCACAGGAGGTCTTGAATGTGTATATTAGCAGCGTAACATCTAACCTCAAATAACGTACGCAAAAAAAAAAAAAAAACATATTGTGCAGTCGACAGTAGCTGAATAAACAAATTTTATATCGTAGCGCTATTCCGTTAGTTTACAAATGGTAATGGTAAGGGCCACTGCCCCAGCAGGTGAACAAACTCACTGACCTGACGGAGCGACAGTCCTACCTGTTGCATGTGATTCTCGCAAGGGTTATGTTCTTCCGCGCAGCAGTATTAACAAACAGTCATCGGAAAATAAGGGTTCACTTGAAGGCTCTATTCGACATGAAGAGTGACTTGTGTGAATACACGTGTCTTTGATGTGTCAGACAAAATCTAGTTGCAGTCAGCTTAAGCTACCTGGCAATTTGAGAACAAAATTATTTAATTCATAACAGGGAGAAAACGTAGGTTCACGTAATCAGTTGGCGACAACTAGCGCTGTAGGTTAAAAGAGTGAAGTAAAATCCATACTCACTGGTATATTACGAATGATGAATAGGTTAAAACTGTTTATGTTGGGACTAAGAACTGTACATAAGACTCAAACATGCAACACACAAGGTAAAATTACCCAAAAATATTCCACGTAACCTAAAACCCAATGTCATTATACACGCCACAGTATTCTGAAGGTACGCCATTAAATCCACAACTCGGTACTAGTTATATGCATTTCGTTGGCTAAGCTTACCATTGGAAGGCATTCAGAACGGTAATCCATATAAAATCCAAATCTGGAGGGTAACACAAACCACCAATCCACAATATATTACAATTCTGGATGCAACTGAAACCAAAATATTCCGAAATCACGGGTGCACTGCACTGTAAACACACAACACAAACACTGTCACTGAACTTACAAATATGGCGCCACTTCCTTCCTGCAGCACGCCGATGTTCAAATGTCAGTAACAAAATGGAAGGTTCACTTTCGCGTGCAACAACACAAGGCTGTCAGTGACTATTGGGAGGGGGAAGGCCACCCGACCTCCCCTCCCTTGGCCCCATTCTCTCCGTCAAGTGCATGTACTGAACTGTCCAGCGCTACGCAATGTGCAGTTGTGTACGGTACTAGTGTTACAGTATTAATAAAAGCAGGAACACTATGCCTTCCTAACAGCATTTCGCAGCAACAATAACACTTCTATTCCAACCGCGCGGTAAATTAACCAGTCTATGAAACAGGGCCCTTCTTGAGAAGCCGTTGGTTTCTCAGCTTGTCACCAAATTCTACGCTTTAAAAATTCATCACTGTAGTTACACAAACCAGCAACTGGACAAAATCCTGAACCAGATCAATTACGCCCAAAACTTCACCTTCCTGACAGTCCATTTTAATAGTATATTTCCCCTGCGTCTGGATTCCCAAGCAGTTATTCCCCTTCCGTTTGGTGACTTAGATTTTTTATATTTCACGCCCATTCTATCCTCCTTAATGTTATCAACCTCCGAATAAAATAGTGATATTGTGAACTTTAATATCTAAGTTCTCAGTACTATTGATTACATTAGAATCTAACATATTTTACTGTTGCGTCCTCAATACGCTTCGACGGAGACAAAAGTATGCATTTGTACGTTAAATTCGTGTACCATATCTCATCACGAGGTGACACAACATGTAAGAAAAGTGTGTAGTCGACATGGATACGAGAATGTAGTATGCAGGTATTAATGTCTGCACTTATATTATTCGTTATGCTTACATTTATTTCTTATTCTAGAATGTAACTCATGAAGAACCATGTAAAGCATAAGAGACTGGTAACATTTTAGAAATATTTAAGTTATTAAGTGTAGACAATAACACATTAGTGTGATAGGAAAATAAGAAGTTCCAAGCAGAGGTCAGTCAATTTGCTGTTACACTGCTGAGAGTTAAACAACAAGAACAAGTTCACTCTTAATTTCATTGTATGAAGAACTTATAACTTAACTAGCCTAACATAATCTTAGCAATTGACAAAGAATTTGTGTATTAAGTTGGTCAATTGCTAAGATTACACTAAGATGCACGGCCAGCAAAACATCAAAATTAGCCTAACATGTTTACGCATCGGCTATATTGTTATTAAAAGTACAGCACTGAGGTGATTTCTGACGGCATCACTTTCATACCAAGTTTCGTGAAAATCGGCGAAATGGTTCGGAAGTTCAACGGAGAGAAGGCACAGACATAGACAGACATGCAAGCGTAGTGGTGATACCATATGGCTTGTTCTTCTCCGTCAGAAACGAAAATAGTCCAATTAAATGACGTCTACAAGCAAGGCAGTAAGATTTAAAAAAAATGGAGGCATAAATTCCTACAGATTTTATCCGAAAGACCAATTTGCGAAAATTGGCGTGGAAGGAATGGTGTTATTAAAACTGATCTCAACTAAAAGATGCTGAAAAATATGGAAAGAATTAATCCGGTTGAAGACAACACCCGTGATGGGTAAGAAACTTAGAAGGATCATAAAGAGCGGGGCAGTTCTTAAGCTCTGCCACACGGGGTTAATTTTGACAGGACGTACAATAAACTAAGGAAAAAAACTCACATCGTGTTGTTCTTACAAACGAACAGAAATGAATCCAGATGTTTCTTGTTGGCCTTAAATTAGTTTCTGCTAGTTCAATAGAATTTTATATGAATGTCTGCTTCTACAGAACACACAGTTTGCTAGAATGTGACGCCGTGTAATTGCATACAAATTTATCTTTGTTTCGGATAAATCCAGAAAATCGAGACAGCATAGCCTCTGAAACGTCGGAAAATTTATATCAGAATACACGATGTCACATCTCAAAAGGCGGTGATCTCAACAGTCAATGCTGTGGGAATCAGATCGCACAGAAGATATGCTCATGAGGTTATTCATTAGTCATTTAGGCCTTTGAGGAAAGCAAATAAGGACTAGCCTTTCTTTATGGACGTAAGGACAATGAGATAGGTGACAGAAATTTACCATCACCAGTTTTTTTTTTTAATGAAGATAGGTGTAATTTGGTCCTTCGATCATTTCTTTTTTCGGATGAATAATTTGAGTATTCATATTAAGTTTTTTTTTATTTTGCCACTAATCATTCAACGAGAGTTAGTGAATCAGATTACAATCCTTATATTTAAGAATCTTTATTTTTAACTCTAATAACAACAGTTCAGTTTTGATCAATTTCACTAGACATCCCACTACTTTTGCACACAGTCCCCGCCACATTTCAGCCATTTGTCATATTGTGAAACATCCCTGTTCCCTGTTGATAGAACTTCGTATCGTGTACGTTATCAGCCATAATTATTTTCACCACACAATCACCTTTAAATCTGTGGCAGCCAAGTTTTTGCTTCAGTGCTGCAAAGAGATGATAACAGGTGGGCGCCATATCAGGGCTGTATGCAGGATGTTCCAAGGTTCCGTTGTCACGAAATTGGTTCTTCTTTAATGTAGAACTATTAACGTTTTTTTTATGTGCATAAATTCGTGAAAATGAGCTTCATTTTTCTCCTTGGCTGTTCCCCAGACGAATCTCTTAATAAGAACAAATTTTAAACTCATATTAAAGCAAACAAACTATGAAAATGTTCCGCAAAGAAACGTGAGGCAAAGAAAGCAATTCAAACAAACATTCAATAGCAAACGAAATGAGTTTCCAAAGAAGGTGAGAGGAAGGATACACATTTATGTACTGTGAAAACAAATCATGGAATAGCACCCAAGACTTTGACTAATGAAAACACAGCATATTTTAGCGAATGACGTGACAAACTGTGTCAATAGGAGGTTATTCAGGTGTGTAGCTTGCCCATGAATTCGAATGAATAACAAGTATTTCGTAAAATCTACAGACCGATAAATGGGCCTATGTCGAGACAGCCAAACCCTTCCAACCGTCGTACGGCCGAATTAAATTAAGTTCTGAGCACAATATTAGTTGCAAGCAAACAGTAAGTGTTTCGAGGAACAATAAAATCACCGTACACGTGGCATGATTTTGCATATCACGGAAATTCGTTAGACATTTTTCACATTACGCATATCCCAGATGGCCATTCTGAAGAAATATATATTAATGTCAACAATGTTTTCAAACAATTAAACTGCTGAGTATGCACAAGTAAAAGTTTTCTGTTGTTAAAACTATGGTGGAAATATTGGTGAATAATGAAAGTAAGCGGTCGTGACAAAATTTAAGGCAGTATCTCCCCAATTACCTGGAAGGACTATAAAAAACCACGAAAAAACATTATAGAGGGTAGCAAGTGTGGGAGAACCGAGATATGAACCCAGGACGCCCCACACCAAACATGATTATTACATACGAGATCACACTCGGTAGGACTCCTTTGCACGAGTGATCGGCAGAAACCTCTGTGCCTGACAACACACAACAATCACAACAGACAAACATCCACGCCTGCGGCGAGATTCGAAACCGCAATCCCAGCAACGAGCGGCCCCATACCCACGCCTTAGACCGTGACGTCCTCAAGCATGCCACAAAATTGTACATTGGCAGAAAACAGAAGATAAATAACAAGCGAATTTTTAATGTTTCACAAAATGGAACAGTACTACCAAATTTGAAAGGTAGCCGAATGCCTATAAATATGGTCACATCAAATTATTGACATTTTCTCAGCCATCTGTCAGATATGGTAGCAGTATAACAGCATAATTACGTTGTTGTGGACGTATATTTCATGAAAGGAAAGTTAATTTGTAAGTTAGGCACACAGGGGTAAAAATTAAGGAAACCTTACAATTTACTTTTCTAATGGTTTGAAATACCCATTTGGAGACTAAATTTAGCTAAAAACAAGACAGGCAATGTACGTATAACGTAACACTGAGGCGCGTTCGTGTAACAATTGTTGCAGTGGAAAAGCAATGAGTGTTACATATTCTGAGAGTGTGTGTTTGTAGCCTTAGATAACCAGCATGCAATGGGCATGCGTCATATTGTCATCTGTAGTCTGACCCGCTCTATAGTATTTTTCCACATTATCTCATAAACAACACGATTTTCGAAAAAAAAAGTGTTGTTAAACATAAAACTGAGTTTTGATTTCCTCTACAACCTTAGTCTCAAACATGTCTCAATACAAGAAGAAATGAACCAGATATGATCAAAAATGTATATTGGTCTTCATGTAAAGTACAGTCATACTTGTCAAATTTTAATCGTACTTGAATTTCTCAAGAGATTTTCGAAATATAATGAACATCAAATTTCATAAAAATCTGTCCATTGGGAGACGAAGTTTTCAATGCGGACAGGCGGGCTGACGAACGGACAGTGAGACAGACAGACATGACGAAGCTAACAGTCGCTTTACGCAATTATGCGAACGTTCATAAAAACCCTTAATTTTTAAGTTTTGACTTAGTAGTTACAAAATGTTCAGTACACCAACCAAAAGAATCCTAGACAGCATATTGTAATTCATTTACCCAGTAAACTAACTGCTGCGACGTCCTTCAGGAAGAACTATCTGCAGACTTGAATTCCGGTTTTGAAACCATCAAGTACGACAAACATCCACATATGTGGTGAGATTGTGGGCAGAACTTTCAGATGCCGCAGTATGCACTTACCACACGTTGAACAAACACGGACAGAACTGGCCTTACCTGGAACAGAAAACAGACATTCCTTCAGCAAACGCGTCAACATACCTGGCGATTACAAATTAAAAACTACGCAATTAATTTCCCTTCTCTGTCAAAGAGTAACATCAAACACACTGCGACTACTTTGAATTTGTCGGTTGTAACCTCGAAGTTTGACTCCGTTACCACGGTTGTAAGAAATACACCAGAGGCCTGCCGAATTTGTGGGTAAGTGTGTGGTGTGTCTCCTAGGTTACACGGTTTATTAGTTGTCACCATCAAATAAGAGATTCAATATAATACTTCGAGCGATCGCTATACATCTACAAAAGATGACCCCCAAGAAACCCGCATTCTTTCTCCGTCACCACAAACCATGTGGTTTCAGGGCCACTAGCAATTTTGTTTGTATTTCTGAAGGCAGGAAATTAACAATTTTCAAAATTGCAATATCTTCTACTGCTAAAGTACTCATCGATTTGTTCGGGTTATTAAGAGGATGCAGGGGTATTTTGATGATACGTGCCTGTCCTTTGTTATACGATCAGGGAAGTAGGCTAACAAGATTCGGTTCTGCAGAAAAGAAATAAAGAATTATTGTCATGTCGGAGCCAAATATTGAATTTCTTTCTATGTCTACAAAGCGCAGTTATTATTCTTCAATAACAGTGAACAAGCGGATACCATTATTCTGCATAACTCACTGGACTACGTGCGCCTTTCAGTGCCTGTTTAAACTCGGTGCAAACTAAGCATATTTGAGACATCGCAATGCCCACAGGTATACATATTGTATCCCTTGACTAGCTAAATATTTACCGCCTCGAAAAATATTGCAAAAAGGCGTTGTAGATCGTAATGAGATTTATTTTCCACGACTTGACACAATGTTCATAAAATGAATCGTTTCTGAGAAATTTTGTGGAGCCCAGTTTTGCGTGTATGTGAAGTAGGTGTTGCAATTCACTAGTACGTGCTACAGTTAAATTCACTGGATACCTGTTTGTTATGCCCTCCCCGAGGTTAAGAATAGGTGGAGTATGCCCCCATATGTCTTGATGGCAGCGACAGGGACAGCTGAAATGTTAAGAAAGATAAAAACGATAGAAAGTAGAAAGAGTGTGTGGGTGGGTGGAAGGGGAGGTAATCGAGAAAGCAAGGAAGAAAGAAAAAGGGACAGGCGAGTGGGTGCAGGGAAAGAAGAAGTGGCATTCAGTGGTTTGACTGTTGGCCCACTGTACTGTGGTCCTGACCCACTTTGCTGCGAGGGCACATGCGGAAGTAATGGACAGTGTCTCCGATTCAGGTCATTGTGAGCTAGTGATCGAGACAGGTGGAAGGTTGAGGTGTCCGTTCTGGAGGACGACGCCGCGTACCCGGTCGACAAATACCCAGTGATCCGGCATCAAATGCCACAAAAACGGATATACCGCTCCGCAAACAAAAAATGTCGCAGAAAATAAAAACACGACATGGACTCTTATAGATTATTCTAGTAACTTTATCAAAGGCAGGTTATGTAAAGCTTACGGAACAATCAAGGAAGCATGAAAAACTTTAGTATCACTCAGCTTCTGGAATTTGTCCATTGTCTAGTGTTTCGGAAACACAAACAAGCAAACAAAAAGAAAACATTTCGGAAGTTAAGTTGACTCTGTTTCCACCCTCAATACAAATGTAGCGAGGCACGTACGCAATTTGGCCCATCATATGTCAGATCTGTTTTCAATCACTGGTAACAGCCTGGCAAGCAGCTCTGCAAACAAACGCCATACCAACCCTCTTCCTTAGCTAACAGATTGGTCCCGCAACCGACAGGCCTACAATTGTTCCGAATCTTTGCAGGACAGAGCTCAGATACATCATTTATACGACTAGCCTACAATGCTATGAAGAGGCTGCTGCTGCTGCTGCTGCTGCTACTGCAGCAGCAGCGGCTGATGATGATGATGATGATGGTGATGACATCATGTTCGAAAAGTAAGTCAATGTCGACAATCACGATAAATAAACTGCAGCGACCTCTCCGCGCTTGAAACCGGGCCTTGGCTTCCTGCAGCCTTGGTGCGTCCCTTCTCCAGCTGTGCAATCAGGAACACAGTCCAATCCAACGATAACATGCAACAGAACAGCAGTGCAGTGTTACGAAATCACTGCGTAAAGTGATAATAATTATGACATTCAAGTGCTAAACGCTCCCGCTTCGTATTAGAGAGGGCACTTTTCGAATCCTGAAGACCGGTCGTCACGACTGACGCACTTTTCTTGTCGCTCTATGCATATTCTGGCTTGGCACCTTAAAACAAGGCACGGTCTCTCTTTTCAAGTCATCATTATCCTATAAACTGAAAATCCTTGTTAGAGAACACATTAATTAGTCGTGATCATTATAGTGTCTTAATACAAGCAATCAACATTTGCATTTTCGCTGCAACCAGCATCACTTTAATAAAACAGTACAAATAATGTTACTTATACTTCGTTTTCTAACACTTCCTATTGATTCTGAAACGTCGTTTTCAATTCTGACCTTCCGGCTTGCAGTATGGTGCTTCAACCAACTGCGTCACCGCGTGCCACAATGGAAAGTAATAATGTAATATTTTATACAGCAATGGTTCTCTGAAGATTATGCGACGTTGCTAAGATAGTTTCTTTCAAACGGAAAATAACAAGATGTGAGTTAGACGAGAATTTAAATATGACTGACAAATCATTGTACATAATTGCCAGAGGCCGCACGGCCTAAAGCGTGGGTCTGCGGCTGTTCGCTTGTTGGGATTGTAGATTCGAATACCGCAGGAGGCATAGATTTCTGTCTGTTGTGAGTGTTGTGTGTTGTGTGCAGTGGGCCAAACATTCGTCGAGAGGAGTCCTACCGAGTGTGGTGTAACTGAGTGCGATCATAAAGTCTCGATAATGAGGCGGTCCTGGCCCACTATCGGCTGTTGCGCCATAAGAAAAAAAAATTGTATGGACAATTTAGGTCCTCGAACCACCGATTCAGAAACACTGCAGACGGTAACTGTCCGTGGGTAATCTTGTTCTGTGAGACATGCAAGGCTGGTCACCGCTACGCCTCTTCAGTCTGAGAAACACGAAACTCTGCGGTGAAAATGAATCTCAATTCGGCTCAGATCATGCCTGTATATGACAATAATAATTATCAATACTATTAACTAACTGAAATTAAAGTTTCTAGATTAAAGCATGTATATTATTCCGCCAAATACAAACAGCAATGTACAGCACAATGCAAGCCTGCCAATTTGTGCCTTGATTTCATTACGTTTTATTTTCTCTTTTTTTTTTTCCTTGGTCGAATGTGCAAAAAAAACAGCTGAATTGCTAACAATTGAGACAAAGCGTCGTGAAATTATTGACTTTCACTTTCACAGTGTTGTGTTTGTTTCTGTATTTGGCTGCTGTCTCCTCTTTGGAACACAGTGCTACCCATGCTTCTAGTATTCACAAACTGGGGACATCGACAATGAAGTTATTACATGCACTTGAAGGGGCTTAATTAGACAATGTCCATTTACTACTAACTGCTATCTACCGCGATGTTAAGAATGTGTGGAAATTTACGTCCCTCACCCAGAGTTTCTCATGGTTCGCTGCCTCATTAAACATAGGAAACGCTTTACCCCTTCCTGTACTGTATTTCCAAAAGATGTACGTGCCGTAGCAGTATTTAATTTTTGCTCGTGGGTCTCCATACGGTAAACATGAATTAAAACCCCGTAATACCATGTGCTCTAGGGTAAAATTCTTCAGTGAATCATACACAGATCTCTGGCATGCATCAATTTATAGGCGTACATTTTTTATATAAAGCCAAACGCTTTTGTAAAATTTCTTGTGTTGTTTATTTCCATCTAAGCAAACCAGCTAATCGAAGTTGCTGAAAAGACAAAAATGTCCTTGTCTAACTAGCACGTCATGAAAAAGCGTAAGAACGCGAGAAAAATGATCAGATCTGCCCCATTTATCTTAGAAGACCCATTAAAAAATCATGGTGAGCTGTAGTCAGTTTGGAAGCCGATTTCTGCACACATTTAGCGTCATACTTTCATCTCTTCCATCCAGAAAGTGGTGTCAAATGTAAGTGCTTAAAATCCTGTATAGTGTTACACATGCAAATGATAATCTAATAACATAGTCCTATATGAGTTTTGACCGTCATGGCCTATAACCGCTTAGTCAAGATTAAAGTTAGGACTTCATCTTTGTTTTTAGAGAGTCCTCGCTCAGGGAGATTTCCATTTTGTATCCCATAGATTTTTATTCTTTTTCCCTGTCCGTACAGATTAAAGAATAACGTGAAATACGGATGGAACCAGTTAGACTGCAGACGTCACAGGCATAAAATTTTGGTTTTGATTCTGTCACAGGTAAATGAACGAACGTCAAATGCATATTATCTGCAGTGTTCCCCACTGCTCCCGAAGCCGGGGCCTTCCGTACGAAAGGCAAACCTTGTTCCCACACCCAGGGCCGCGTCACGATTTATAATAATGCCTAGCGGAAACTAGCCGTGCGGTCCAGTCGAGTGTCCGAGACACGAAACTTCAAGCGCGCTACAAGTGCTGCACTTCGTGGAACTTGTCCTCTCTTAGAGTCAGAAACCGAATACAAGATCAAGTCTACTAACAGATTCCGTTCATGGAATAATCGATTTCACTTTCACACAGAACCTGCCAAAAGCAAACCGAACAGTTTGCAATTTGCACACACAGCCAGAAGCAACATGAAATGAGACGCATTCAAAAATTTGTTGCTGCTGTCTACGCGAAGAATTCGCAACTAAATGTGTAAACAACCAGATTTAAAACTTTAATTTGTACGTCCCGTTCTGCTCTAACAACAACCAAAAGATTCTGTAGTCGGCACATGTCACGACATTTACTGCTACATTTTTCGGCCACAATTGGCCATCTTCGGGCAGTCCATGTCACGAACGCACAAGAGTGCACGAGATAAAAATGCAAAATCATTTAAATACGAAATGCAGAACGTCGAAGTTACATAAAATCAGAGAATACTTTACTTCAATTTAAACGTGATATGAAAATATTTCTGTAGCGTTTGTACCTGTCATAATGAGGAGATTAAGGTTCTGTACTGCTCACCCAATATTTTTGGGGTGATAGAGTCAAGTAGAATGAGTTGGACGGTGCATGTAGCGCGTATGGGGGAGAGGAGAGGCGTATGCAGGGTTTTGGTGGGGAAACCTGAGGGAAGGAGACCACTTGGGAGACCCAGGCATAGATGGGAGGATAATATTAAGATTGATATTCAGTAAGTAGGATGCGGGGATATGAACTGGATCTAGCTGGCTCAGGACAGGGACAGGTAGTGGGCATTTGTGAATGTGGTACTGAACCTTCGGGTTCCAAAAAATGTGGAGAATTTCTTAACTAGATGAAAACAGGTTAGCTTCTCAAGAAGGGCTCTGCTCCATGAAGTAAGAAAGTAAGTAAGTAATTAAGTAAATAAGTAAGTAGATTTATCTGTAATATGTTTTCTTGGATTGGATAGGCTCTTTGATACATTTCGATCGCTTTTTTTGGGTGTATCAATACACATGTCAGGTCTTTGTCAAGTGTGGGTTATTTTGTGGTTCCGATCATACAAGCCTAGGTATTTCACGGTGACATATTTGCTTCACAACGCCGACAAGACACTCGGAAATTCCAGAAATTAATTCCCTATTGTCAAGAAATTTGAAGGGTCATAACCGTCTTCACAGACATCCACCAATGGAACGCATCCCGAGCCACTTCCATTCAGTGTCAAATTTCACATTCCATTTCCACATTAATATTATCGTCCCGCCTATGAACATTTATAACAGGACCTCCTAAACCGTCTGTTCCCTTCAGGTTGCTCAACGCAGTAACTATACACTGGTCTGTGGGTTAGACCTCGCAGTAAATTAAATTACCGAGGAAAGTAGGCAGTAGGCTATCGAAACTGTTCCAGACAAACGGAATCGGGATGTTAGGCTGGGCCACTCATAAATGTGGGCTATGGAATGTGTAATGCTGTTATGCTAAGTAAAAGCATCCCTGTGCATACCAAGCAGCCATACGAGAGAGGATATATAAGTATATATAGGTCAAGTCATTCTAAACCTCGTACATGATGGGGGTGGGTCGTCAATTTACGCCCAAGTCGCTTTACCCCCGCGGAAATAACTACGGTAAAGCTGTTACCATTAAATGGAAGGCTGTTTGGGCCCCATGGCCGGTCAGGAGTTTTTGAGTAAGATAAAATCCTCCTGCCGGAAACTGAACCTCGGATCGTCCGTCCAGCCCGCAGCCCAGTCAGTGAGCTATACCAGTTTAACGGTTTTCGTTTCATCCTGGTACTAACGAAAGCGTTCCCAACAGGGAAAATGTTTACATCCATTCAGAATTTGTTGTATGCAGGTCTTTACAGTTCCTGTCCACAAGTCCTCTATTTATCACTGAGAACGCACAAGGAAGTTCACAGATACAACGATCGTCAGGGGAAATGGTCCTCGTAGACAGTTGCAGCTATGGTTGGGCGGGGACGGACGTGCAGAGGGAGACGAGTGACCTTGTCGAATGCAACTGCTGCTGTGTTCTGCATTTCATGGATGTCGTCATCACTTCCCGTTCTCGCGCCTGGGATCGCTACGTACGCATCCAGACTGGCGCATTATGTAATATCTGAGGTTGTCAGCCTGTGGAGCGAGATCTGCAGCGTGCCTAAGCCTTTAAGATCGACCACAGCAACTAGATTCTCTGTTAAGTGTATTCTTACAAAAGTAGGATAATCTTACGGACAGACTCTCATGGATCTGGGTAAAAAGACTACGCATAAAGACCAATGTAAACCATGGGATCCCATCGGTATAGCGAACGAATATACCTTAATTAACACCATCTTTCTGTAAGCCTGATGATGGCCGAACAAGGCCGAAACATGTCGCTTAATTAACCAGTTGTAGATTTGCAACTGCTATTTGTATGTTGTGTAAAGACGGTTCAGTTTAATATATTGTTACGCATCTATAGGCCACCTCACTTTTATACTTATTAATTTTCCGGCGTAAATGATATCAATGTAATAATAGCTCTAACTTCTCAGGCAGCAGCAACACTACTGTTACCTATTTCCAATAGCCAGATCAGTTTCACAGAACACCGGTTTCAGCAGAGTATAAATATGGAAGTCACTGTATCCTACAAGGCTATCTTCTGAAACTTCAAAACGCTGCTGCAATTCTAAGTTGGATCATTGCCCAAGGGCATGATTCTTGTATAGCTCACTGTATGTCCGAGACTGTAAAGTGTCATGTCACATGCATCTGTCTGTTGTATAAAATGATTTTGTACACATGTACGGTGTAGTAATGGCATGTGTGACGAAAACTAAGTTCCGGTTTCATGTTTTCACTTATCAATAAAGCACTGCGAGGTAATAATCAGACTTTTAATTCAGTGTATACTTTCACCTAAATATGCGGTGCTAAAAAATTTAAAGTGTAAACACTGCAAACCTTAGGAACCGACCATGACAGTTTTTATACAGTCCTTGCAAATGACGCAAAAGTCGAAACATGTAGTAATTTTTTTTTCGCAACACTGGTACACTGGGTTCGTCTGTGTTGAATCAGCGATACTGGTACACGGTCAACCATGCAACCGTTTTAGATTTGTACAGTTCACAAAGTTCACTCTTTAGGGTTCAAAACTGAAAAAAGAAACGCGGAAAGGAAGAGGCCAAAAAGATAAACAGACCGGCTCTTCTGCCTGAAAAGGTCACTGCAGTTAAAAAAGTCTACATTTAATTACAGTTTGTCCTCAATGATTACTAGTGACGCGATGGCGCCAGCGCACATTTTACCAACTTTATAAAAAGGTTTTCCCTCCAACTGGAGTAGTAACTGATGAAACCAGCAACAAAAATTTGTCAGCGCAACACAGATTGTAAAGGCTACCAACAGCTACATGTCCCGACTGTACAAGTAACCATCATCGGGTTGTACAGGATAAAATAAAAAGTGTCGACATACAACTGCAATGTATATTAAAATATCTCGAACTTTACAATGAATTCACACACAAATTCAGCATAAAATGTATGATCTAGAATTAAAAGCATTACATATACATGTAAAAGTTGTATACAAATAAAGACAGTACAGTGTGACTGTGTGTGATGTCAGTTACAAACGTGTCTAAGTAAAAATAATTAATTCATATGCGAATTTTTAGATGATAAGATTTTAAAAAGATGATGAGTGAGTATTATTTGCGATTATGTGGTGAACTTATTACAATATTTGAGGGTTGTTTGACCGTGCATCTTCCTCATGAAATAATGTGAAATGCCAACTTTATGCAACTAGGTAATTTTATTGATGTATTCTTAGCTCTGCATGTTTCGGGCGTACACGCCCATCATCAGGAGCATTAGATGTTGAGTTGCAGCATGTGGTTTTCTGCACCGAGTTTGTAGATGGATGATGGTCTTGAGAGCCGTTGCGTAGGCCGTGCGGCACCGTACGCACCATACACAGGACCTACGCAGCGGCTCTCAAGACCACCATCCATCTACAAACTCGGTGCAGAAAACCAAATGCTGCAACTCAACACCTAATGCTCCTGATGATGGGCGTATGCGCCCGAAACATTAGAGCTAAGAATACATCAATAAAATTACCTTGTTGCATCAAGATGGCATTTCACATTATTTTATTACAATATTCTGGAAAAGACTTTGAATAAATTTAAAGTTTATAGATGGTTGTGTCAGAAATGAGGAAGGTTTGGGAATTTATTTATGCGTGCTGAAGTAAGCTGGAGTTTTCTCCATATCACTATACAAAATCGTTTAATTCTAAAGGCGTTACGTGTATATCTTGTGGAATTTATTTCACTGCATCATCTATTCGCGAAGTGTAGAGACGTACAGAGCTATTCTGTACAGGTTTGTCGAAGGGTCAGTTTTTTTTTTTAAATGGAGTTATATAACCATCTTCAGGATTAGTAATGACGTGGCCTAATTCTATTGGCTGATTTTCAGGTTATTGAACATAACATTTCATAGCGAGAGGTTACATAATATCGAATGCGCTGGAAAGACAAATGCTCAGTATTTATTGAAATTACTTTGACAAATCAGTAGCCTACATTAATCTTACGGTTCTTGCATGAATAATTTAACATACAATTTAAGGTCACGTCTATCATAATTCACATTTTGTCCTGAAACCCTCCAAATATTGCGACTAAATACGAACTCTGTACAGAACGATACACAGAGTGTCAACATGTTATAGGATTTACAACCCGACTAAAGTCGAAGAGATCTCACTATTTCAAGACGCTGGGATGTGATAGATTTTAATAATTATCTTGTAAATTTTAATGTAACACAAGACATTGATATTTTAATAGCATATTCGTATTATATTTTAAGGTTTACAGATGACAGGTTCTAAAATAAAGATGTATACGTCTTTTAAGGATAGATACTCCCTGAATGTAGCCATGGACAGTAGACTAAACATGCAGGGGTTCCCTTATATTCAGGAATTAGTAAGAATTTTTGGTTGAGAACTTATTTACCGCAGATATATTATTCCCACCGCAACCGATAAGAGTGGCGAATTAATTCGGCAACTCTTCGGCGGGAAAACGTAAGACAATGCCCCGTATGAAATTGTTTCAACAAACAGCCCGAGATGTTTCCACTACATTTCCACAAACCACAGCATTCCTTCTCAATAACCACTATTTACTTTGCATCCAAGGCGCATTTCATTCGGGTTTTAGGCGTGGAAGACACAGATCCCACTGCACGAGGCTCTGCGGAGTTCTCTGTCCTATACGTAGCTTCGAGTAGCTGGTCCTGAGAGAAAGCATCAAAACGAGGGTAAAGTGCTCGAAAGTAGAGCAGCATTTTGATCACACTGAAGATCAGGACAGAGGTCACCGGAGCAAGGCAAGGGTCAGCAGTGGACTCACACATAATTGCTCTATCTTTGAGTGGCATTATGTAAAGCATGTCTTTATTTCTGCCGAAATCTGAAGCAGTTTTTCGGAATGGAATGTGCTGTGATGTGTGTCACACCTGCTTCAGTCTAGAAGGCTGAGAAAGATTTGTTACTGGATGCGTCACTACAGATCCCATGGCGCGGGGGAAAGAGCAGGGTGCCCCTGGGTCAGGTGGCCTTCCACACATGCAGAATGTCAAAACTTGCGATTTCTTTCAGGCCTAAGTCCGCTCGTCTGTCAGAAGGCAGGACAACAAGGTCTCGCGATCTCTGTTATGCTGCGATTTTACGCAGCGCAGATTGCTAGTTTGTTACTGGCGTTTCAGGTCAACCTATCGGTTTCATCTTCAAGGGTCAAGCAGTCAAAGAAAATTGCCGGGCACACGTAGGTATATAGTTACATAGGGAATGCCCAGCACTGCTTATCTAAATGTGTTCGGCACCATTCTTGGGCTGGCTGACACTTGTAGATAGGACCGATAGGTTGTCCCGAAACGTCGCTATCAAACTACCAATCAACGCTGAGAAAACTACCAGAAGAACTCAGATCTCACTTACACTGTGGCGGAAGCCTGAAGTCACACAACGGTTTTTTGCTCTTCTTTCCTTTAAGACGCCTTACCAATTTATACAACTTTTTAACTTACGCCCTCTCATTTTCGCCTTACGTTCTTTGGCTGTCTGCGTTCTATTACGTTAACCACTTATTTCTGAGGGTAATATTATTTTTCATTTAACACCACTTTTTCAGGAACAAAACGACGGCATAACAGGCGGCCTTAGTGTACTATGGGAGTCGCTTGGCGAAGAATTATAATGGGTCCACCTATTGAATAGTGGCGGGAGAAAGGGTACACTGGACACAGTAGACTGTGACTTGAATTCCAGACACGAAGTTTGTACTGATCCAACAACAACAACAATAATTATACAATATAAACTAATAAAATGCACCCTTTCTAAATTAATATTTTAATTTTTAATGTTTTCTACATGAGTGTCCGTCAGTGTGTTCGTAAGGAAATGATTCCGAACGTCTCACCGATCTCGAACTCAGACAGTGTGCCAGACAATCACCAAACAATTGTTTCCCAGGCACTTGTTTTTTCGGAAAGACCCAATTTTACGGGAATATAAGAGCCAGTGACTGTCTGCTGAGGCATCTGACAAATATTTATAAAATTTGATCCACATCATTTCTGTTACGCCAATAATAATTAGCATTTATGCCACTCACTCAAAATGCCGGTAACGGCTGCTTCAAATATGTTCTTCGTGAATTAAAAAAAGTTTGTCTTATAAATGTTTGATTTGTTGTGATGGAACTAAAAGTAGGGCATCTATTACGCAGCTATTACCTTGTCTAATATTCTTTAAATTATGTTCAGGGTCACTTTACTTATCTACCTAATTGTACCCTTTGATTCTTTGAAGAGACTTAGGCTAAACGTCGTTAAGACTGCGAGACTTCGGTAACCTCCGCCATTGCTCCGACGATCGTTGTTGATTGTTTAATGTAAAGTGGAATATGAAACATAAACTGTTCGCGTCTCTAAAATTGCACAGTTTTAAACCCATAACGTATGGGCATGCTGTGATATACTTGTTTGCTGCACACACACACACACACACACACACACAAGCGCAGTGCGCACACACACACACGCAATAATTATAATAATAATAATTGCCATTACATTGGAATATAAAAGAACAAACGCTGTGCCTTTAAAAGTGGGCTAACCACAAAAGACAAATTGTTCCCTCTCACCAAGCAACGCAGTAAATCGACATTACGTCACAAAAAAGACAAAGCAATCTTCAGAGTGGTCATCCCACTGTGTTAGTTAAATAAACAGACATACATGGCGTCACTGAAAACCAACACGTATAAAATAATAGAAACAAATAGAGTAAGTTAAGAACGACATAAGTCAAGTTGTTGCAAACAGACAATAATTGAAAAGAGCTGTACTTGAAGAAGAAATGACTCGAAACACGAACTCATTAATTTCAAGATCTGTAGATTCAGATCACGACTTCGTATTTCCTCCCCAGGCAACCGACAGAAACAGGCTTCCTGTATCCTGTTATTTTCAGGTCTGTACGTTATTGAACATTTTCTAACCGAGTAGGTGGATGTACTGCTGACAATCTAGACTTGTATTTGTAACGTGTCCGGTTCAAATCTCCGCCGGGACTCCAGTTATTCCGAGGTTATCTGTGGTCTTCCTCAGTATGGCCAGACAAATGGCGGCATACTACTTCAGTAAGTCCAAGACCACGCCATTTAAAATCCTTTGAATTTCGCCATTCAACAATCACCCTACCGTTGACGACATACAGTATAGTCACACAAATTGACAGCATTCTAAAATAAACCACAAATACGCATCTTAAAAACAACTGGTACCGTAATATTACTTACGTAAACAACGTCACCCTTATGTATTCAGTTTTGTCACGTATGCGACTACCCGGTCAGAACCAGTCCGCGCTGGGACCGTCTACAATGTCGCAAACGACTCAAGGAATCAGATATTTCGATTGTTTACCAGAATGTTAGAAACGCTGGCATTTCCCATAGACACCGCAGGCGCCTGCAATATCGTGACGCGATGCCACAGTTCGTGTTGAACACAGCAAGTCGATTAGCTCCTAGTAGCTTAGATTCGGACTTTGAGTGCCTGCACCAAACTCTAGAATTTTGTCTTTCAGGGATGTGCAAAGAAACTGAGATGCTGTAGAAAACAAGGACTCTGAATTAACAGCACAACCTGTTCTCCTACAACATATGTATATATATATATATATATATATATAGTTCAAAGGATATTATTATTATTATTATCATCATCATCTCCTTTATGCAGGGTATTTATACCTATATTCCTGAGACAAACTATGTCGCTAGGGAATACAGTGTTGCAGCTATTCTGTTGTTACTATTCATGGTGCTTATATCGTTAGTTTCAGTGTTGAATCTATTGTATTTTTACATTAGTACT
>Ga0131853_10006381_pt1 | contig 21275 bp, 7 predicted proteins | sample TergutLab28metaG_FD_92764 | JGI IMG/M metagenome (GOLD analysis project Ga0131853, IMG submission 92764) | Labiotermes labralis P1 segment gut microbial communities from Petit-Saut dam, French Guiana - Lab288 P1 (version 2) (version 2) | ecosystem: Host-associated > Arthropoda: Insects >... | reverse complement strand
TGCCCCCCCCCCCCCCCCCAACATTTCTCACCACAACTGACTTCTTATACTAAACAATTTCGCCGTTATTGGCTGTAAATATATCGTATTACATATAAGGTAATATGTTAGTGCTATATGAGTACAAAATATGTATACATTTTCTTAAAATTAACACCACCTCTTAAACTTTTGTATTGCTGAAAACGATTTTCTTCAAGCAGTGTACAAGCAGAGTGATCAATATTTGGTGATGCTAATTGTCTTTTCGCGCAAATTCTGAGAATGCAATAAAATGAATCCTGAAGTTGTACGTCGCAATTCTCATTTATTAGTGCAATATCCTTCCTATAATCCTTTCAATAGCTGGGATTACTTTTGCATTTGTTGTACGCGGAAATGAAAGGTAAACCGGCAAACAAACAATTCCTTTCTATTCGTATATAATTGTACTGTATAATGACAACTGCTCCGATGCGCGTCATACCAAGGTAACATACACTCGTACCTATTCTGTCCTCACTCCGAGCTCATATAACAAGTTGTGACAGTTGTTGAAACAAAAGTGTGTTCCGACATGGGATTATAACGATTAACTATTGATAGCGTCCTTTCATATTCTATTAATATACAATCGGTTTACATAGAAGTCAATTGCGAGTAGAGAGTTGAAAAAAATCCATGGTGAGTTTTAGCACTTTGTGGAATAAGCCACATGTCGTGTTCACATCAACTGTGGGATTATAATCGACTATATATACCGTTGTTAACAATGACGCTGTTAATCCCATAGAACCTACAGTACTGTGAGTTGTGAAATTCTGTACGTGCATGATGCCTAATTTCTGGACAGATAATGTAGCATTGTTGCGACACTTGCTTAAACCGATTGTTATTCATGTGTTACTATGTGTAGCTTGTGCAGGGAATTTTGTCATTTATTACTGAATGAGGTTACGGTAATTTGTGAAATATTTCTGCTCAATTCTTTCACGATTCATTGCACGGTTTACAACGTACTAAGACCAAAATGCTAGTAATAATGCAAAAACCAATGTAAGAATTTTATGTATACATTATTCTTCTAATTAAACTGTAGAAGAAGAGAGGTGAGCGTGTGCGTTTTAAATCCTTGAAGCCCAGTCCTTCTATGGACCAGCAAGTTTCACATACAAAGTCCCTACATTAATCCTGCAGAATGTATTTGTGTGCTCTTTATGAGTCCTATAAGCAAGTGAGTTTGCCCTCCTGCATAAAATTAAAAGAGGCTTTGGGTAATAGAGGAGTGTGTTTAGTGTAAAGCAGGAACAAAGTCTTTAAATGTAATTTAGGTTAAATTAGACCTTCATGATGTTAAATTCCGGTAGGCAATACAAGTATAATAGACAATAAATAAGTCTGATATGCGGATAAAATGTGAGGAAGAAGAACTGGTCCACACCTGAAATTCCGGAATGTCTGCCTAACCTCTTGTGTGATCAGCAGCGGCATCAGGCAAAAGACTGGGTTTTTATATTACGAGTATTTAACGATACCCGGTCTGCGTTATCGGTTGGGATTTGAGTAACAAGTACAGGAAATTATTATTTAGACATATAAGGCAGGTGTGGTGGCCATTTAAAGTTGTTAGAGCGGGAAAACTTCGAAACACCTCAGAGAAACTGCTATAATTGCCGTGATTCGTACCAGACATCTCATTAGTATGAAACGGGATTGCTAACAAGCACGTACAAGGTACTGGGAACTTCCGAATTCTCACATCTTCTGTAGCGTGATTCACCTCGAATTACTTATTCACATTCTACAGTTAAAAGGCATATTTGCACATTATTTTTTCAAAGAATTTTCTACTGCAGCCATCATAAAAGCAGATCAGGTGGGTGGGTTTTAATATTGTATACCTGTCGCCATCATTGCTTGCGAACTAATAGCGGGCAGAACTGAAGACAAGGGTCAGTAAGCAGAATGGTTTGCGTGACACGTTTTGTCTGTAAGTATAATGTAATATTGAGACGCGTTCGCGTAAACATAGTTACGTTGAAAAAGCAATAAGTATTAAATATTACGAATGTATGTCTGCAACTTTAATTGTCCAGCATGAAAAATTCATGTGCGCTATTTATCGTCATCTGTGGCCAGCCTGGATCTACCAAATTTTTCCTCATTTTCTTGTAAATGGAATGATTGTCCGGGAAAGTTATTGGAGATGAAAGATTTTTTTCTCTACATATTTTTCCGAAATATTTCTCATTCTATGAAGAAATCACCGAGATGTAATCATAAATGTATATGGGTCCTCATGTAAAGTACCCCGCATTCTTGCTATATTTTAATTAAATTTGTATTTTCTAGACAAATTTTCGAAAAATTCTCAAATATTAAATTTCGCGAAAATACGTCTAGTGGCAGTCGAACATACAGACAGTAGAAAGAAAGAGACACACACACAGCTAGACTGACAGAGACATGATTAAGCTACGTTAATAGTTTTTTTTTAGCAATTTTGCGAACGCACGTAAAAAGTATCTACCGCGTACCTGGATAATTTCTGTATCGGCCTGTCTTCGCCAATCTAGTTCCTAGGCAACGAGCTGGAGGACAGGGAATTAGGGTTTGATTCGTGGCTTGGACAGACTTTAGGTTCAACACATCCCCCTTCCAATTGCCATTCTGTTTCTTCCCAGGCATATAGCGGATGAAACATGAAGCTGTCCACTGATTTCAGTTTAGTGCAGAGGTTAGAAAACGTTGAGTTACAGAGCGACAGTGTGTTCCGAAATGTCAGCATATAAAATTCAGACTCCGGAGAATCACCCAAAAGAAAGAATACACCATCATACATTCTGATACTATGTGGCAGATGGACAGAATTACAAGGAAGGCTTCCACGTAGGACTTTCCGTTGTTCTTGTTTTTGTTGTTGTTGTTGTTTTGTTCGGTTGTTATCTGGGTGTATCATTGAATGAAGAAAATTATTTTGACGCAATGGGCTACGTGGGTCCTACGTATTTTGTTTTAGAGGGACAGCAAAGAAAACAAGAACGGAAGAGTCATAATGTCCGAATGATTTTTAAAGTATACTAACCATTTTTAGTTTAGCGTTGATTTACTGCAGATAGATATCTAGTACTGACGGAGTGAATCAGAAAATTAGTTATCGAGGATTAAATATTTTATAATCAATCTTAAGTTATCCTTAACATCAGAGCATGCTTCGGATGCAGATACAGATCTCAGTGACACGTATGTTTGGTATCATAGACGAATATTTTTATATCAGCCTTTCTGAGAAGTAATGCGAATTCCATTTATAACCTTGTGTTAGAAATCAGGGCTTTTGTGCGGCTAGATTATTTATCGTTTCTGTGCGACGTGAGTCGTATATGACATGAGAAAATCAATAGTGACCGGGCTTTCATGATAGCTGTATTTAACTATACTTGACCACAGGCACGTGCCTTTCTCATAAACCTTCCTTTGAAAAAAAATTAGTCATATCCTTGTAATTTTTTCGCTGCTTGCTCTTGCGATTACGAAATTTGGCAAATGAACTCTTTTATTAATCAGCAGAACACGTTACTGTGTTATTAGGTGAAAATATTTCAAGAATGGAACGTGAGAGGGTTTGGTTCAATAGCGTCACAAATGGGACATAGTCTGTTATTAGATGTGTTTTTAACTTGAGTCCTAATAACAAATCTCAGAACACGTTCCTTTATCTTCAAGAATATAAGTAAATGTTGTTGCATTTTAAGTCTTTAGTGCAATACTATGAACCATTTGAAAGTAGTTGCTGTTTTTTTGCCTTACGTTTTGGACGTATCGGATGTGATTTTCGGCCCGGAAGCCGATTAGCCTTAGGGATTGTTCACATTTCTTTTGACCTGCTCCAGAATGAGAATACTACGATATTCCCTTCCTTTGACTTCATTCTAGTAAGTTCATATAGCTGAGTCCTGTTTCAAAAGCCAATTGTCTCTCACTTGCTCGAGTAGTTTATACCGTTTAAGGACGAGAAATTTCAAAATCACGTTCACTGCAGCTTACTCTAGACCCTATTCTGACCCAAACAGTCAAGATCACACCCTTACTCCTTTGACTTTCAGGTTTATTGTAACATTAACCTATTACCTAACTTAGGTCTCTCAAGTGTTACTTCTCTGTTGTAATTATGTGTGTTATATATCTCATTCATGTTAAAGAGCTTTGCTCTTCTTTTTTTTTTTTTTGTTGCTTTTCCTGATTTGCTCGCCCTAAAACTATTCTGTGAAAAGTGCAGCTTATGAAGGGTCACAGTACATAAATTTGTCCAAGATCCTCTTGCTTATTCATTTTGCTGTTACAGTATCGTTCTGTATTACCAAGCTAGTTCTGCGTACAGTACCACAAAGAAAGCATAATATTTTATATTAATTTAAGTAACACACCAACAAATACACATGTATAGTCTTCAATAATCTAAAATTTACATTAAAACACTTAAAACGCCCCATTTTTAATGTAAATTTTAGATGATTAAAGACTATATATGTGCGTTTGTTGATGTGTTACTTAAATAAACCACAAAATGCAGGGTGCAACGACAAATACTTTATATTAATATTTGCTAATTTAATTCGGAGACAGCAAACTTTATTCCAATACGGATGATACATGAGTGTCGCAATTGCATAGATATTATAGAGCATGAATTGGTAACAATGTGGTCAGAAATGTTCATAATCCATTCAAATAATTTGCCTAAACGATCTGCTTTAATCAGAATAGCCACGTGTCTTTGCTCTTATATTGCAATGAAGAAACGGAGTAGGAGAATTTAATTTTGTGTAAAACCGTAGTGCTTTGAAGTGAGGGAGGGTCCATGCAGCACAATAGCACAACACAACCCAGACACGTGAAATATGGAGGGCAGGTCACGGATCGACCTGGCTAGCCGAGAGATTGTGACAATGAGCTTCTGTTATAATTAGATCGAGTCAAAACGCGGTTCTCCGTTCTTAGGGTGAATGGTTCTGAGACCGGCTGCAGATTACCTTGCTAATCCTGTTTCCATTGTTTAATGTTTCACCCTTTCCTGATATGAATTGTAGCGGTATTGTACTGTAATTGTGTGGCGGCGAGTGGAACGATTCTGTAAAGAGCAAAAACAAAGGGTAGAGGCAGGCTTTTCCTTCTTTATATGAAGAACTTAAAGAGGTGTGATTATTCGGAGTTCTGGCTGTCTATACTTGTACCTCTGCGTGTTTCATTCTCATAATTACGAAATTAATTTTGTTTAAATGTCGGATTGAATGTTGGAAATAAAGTTGTAAAACTTTCGTTCTGGTCCCCATCCTTTAAATGTACCTTTAATTTTATTGTACACTAAGTTCAAGCCTAACTTTTATCAGTTTTCTCGAAAAGAATGATGGTACAAAAATTGTTGAAGGCTTAATCTACAGGGCTTATAAGGGTCTAGGAATTTTATATCAGGCGCTTCCATATAGAATGCCGCGTATTAAAAAAAATGGAGTGAAGGAAGCTTGAATTTACGACAGAAGACTTACAAAATTACATACTGAAGAGCTCCAATTCGTAATTTATACTTTTCTGTTAACCTTTCCAATATTGCTCTAAACAGAATGTATTCTGAAATAATGTGAAATGCCAACTTGATACAATAAGGTAATTTTATTGATATATTCTTAGCTAGACATGTTTTGGTACATACACCCATCATCAGGAGCATTAGATGTTGAGTTGCAGCATATGGTTTTCAGCACTGTAAAGAATGATACAATTTGAAGTGTGTGTGTAGTGGCTGTACGCCGTGTTATATAGGTGTTTATCAATGCGGTCTATGGAGTATTGTACTGTACAGGGCTGTTTGTGTGGGGACCGGAGGTTTGTGCTTACCTGGTTGTGGGAGGGGTGTGTGTAGCGGAGGTTCGTGGTGGAGGTTAAAGTTTGGGGGTTGTGTGTATGTGTGATCAAGTCTGTGTAGTTTGTGGGTGTTTAGTGTGGTGATTAGGTTAGATAGTGGCAATGGGTGCGTGGTGTGATTAAAATAATTTTCCGTGCTATTTATAAATACATTTTTTACATACCCCGGTTTTTGTATGGGTGGTGGTCCTGAGAGCCGCTGCGTAGGTCGTGTGTACGGTGCGGATGGTGCCGTGTTTTTGTATTTTGCCATTCGTTTAATAGGCTTTGCATCGGAAAACTTGTTGGAAGAGGTTAGTGTGGTTATGTTATTATACCTGGAAGTATCTTCAGAATTTTGCTGTAAGACGATAGATATGTTTGTACTAGACAGTCCAATTGCAGGCTTTTAGAAAAGTGCAATGAGAGTTAGGTTCAATGAAACCAAAACAAAATTACGATTCAGTGTCTATCTGCATTTAATATAACGCCCTTCTTCATGGAGCTGGTTTTGCGGTTACATATTACTGATCTTAATGATCTCCGTAAAACACCAACACTAAAAACTATTAAGTTTTACTAAACGTTAGGGACAGTCTATGTTTATTATTAATTAATAATAATAATATGTTAGACATAATCATGTTATTAATATTGAACCGGTTTCTTTTGATCACCTTACTTAGTTAGATTTAAATTAAAAAGTATCAGATTCGGGCCCAACCGACGCTACTGAAATTAAAAATAAAGAAAAATCTAACAAAAAATGTGTGAACTTAATTATGGCAGAAAGAGTGCGTGTAAATGGATTCAATTTCCGGAATATCTTGTGGTATCTACGGTTTTATTAGGAAGAGGAGAACTAATTTTTACGCATTTATTAAATGAAGGTACTTTGAAGGGATAGACTTACAGAGAAACACGAAGATTACACTGGAGAAACATATTTCAGTTTTTGTTTTAAAAAATATTATACTCGTATACTCCAAAAACTGTGGGAGACTTTTAAATATTTTGTAATACCCTTTGTCTTAAGAATTACGAGCACAATTGGAAAGCAACTGTATTAAAAGACTGTGGATACTTTGATAAAATACAACACTATTTTAGAGTGGAATGAGAAATAGTAGAAAGACTTTTGGAGAAATCTAAGAATAGAGTTTACACTTTCAGCTCGCACATTATTAATACCAGCTGCAATTTCTGGCCATTTTATGTATTTAACCCATATTTTCTCACGAGAATTTTACGATAGCACAGATGTTAGCCACATATTAGCGTGTGGTTACTGTTTTTCTGTTGAATTGGATCTTTCCGGTTCCTGGTACTAGGGTAGCATAAATACACACTTTTTAATTTGAAATAACGTTTAGATATTTATCACGAAATACCTGTCTGTCAACTGAGACAGAGAGAGAGAGAGGGATTTGCGTCATAGAAAACAAGAAGGCGGTTCTAGACTTAGACACTGCTGAATTTATTGTCATTTAATCTATGCCTTTCCTGTGGGAAATAATTTAAACAAATCATCAAAAATATACTTTATGCAGCACGAGAATATTACAGTAGATTTTGAAAGCTCGTCTGTTGTCAGTTTCCAAATTCACCTTAACTGTTGCGCGTCCTCAAGTTGCTAGGGGACGAGACGGTCTTCAGATGCGGAGGGTAGCTGAGAATCTATTGAATAAGCAGACGCGGACAGCCGGCAATGTGTAATCGCCCAACTACAGGGCTGGAGGTTTTAACTTCCTCTCACCGTAGAAAAATACTTGTACGTTAAAAAGTTTTATATTTTATCTCAGAATTTGATAGTCTCTTTAAAGAAAAGTAGCGAACGAAAATAGAATGAAATTTGGAACCTGGCATGTTAGGACCCTGTGGTTTACTCATCGAAAAATAATTCATCATCATCATCATCATCATCATCATCATCATCACCACCACCACCACCCCCACCACCACCACCACCGTTACCGCCCCCGCCGCCGCCGCCCCCGCTTCCGCCTCCGCCGCCGCCGCCGCCGCAACCACCACCACCATGAGCTCTGAAGGGTTAGACGTAATGTCTGTTCCTTAACCCTCAAGGCGAATTTGGTCCTTCCATCTTTCGCAACAACTGTCGATGTAATTAGCTGCATTTATGGAGGCAAGAATAAGAGGCAGCTAAAGAAGATTTTAAAAAGATTTGCATAACTTTTGTTCTTTACCAAAGTGTCTTATCGTGATAAAGTGAAATAGAGTGAAGTGGACAGGCCATCTGCTCTGTGTGGTAAATACGTGATTATTTATACAGAATTTTAGATTAAAAAAAGTGAAGGTAAGTGGCTAAAAGTCACGATTTTTAGGTTCCATTTTCTTTGGTGAACTGTCTACAAGTGATTCGAGTGACATCTGGAAGCAGTGCACGCAGCGGGCGGGTATCGACCCGCACATGAGGTGACGGGTCACTCAACAGCTGACCTCATATGTCCAATAAAATGTGGACAGCGGTTATCATATTAGTTTTGTGCATTCTGCAGACTTGCGTGTTCGTAGAGAACTTGAGAATTCCCTGCAAGGAGTGACGATTCTGTGGCTTTCTGATCGCAAGCTGTTGAAAGAGGCTGCGTCGTTTGGAAGAGGTATATCGAACTGAGGGATCACAGTTTACGTTATATATTTCTGTTTTAAATTACACAGCGTTTCAGGACTTAGACCAAATAAAGTGCCGTCTTTTATAAGTATACTTATCCCGTCTTGAGTCATACGTACGAATGTGCTGAGCTGTGTGTTCAAGTGTAGGTTAGAGGCGGCATTTACTATCCAACAAGTAATAAAGTTAGGGAAGGAAATGCATATGATAAGGGTCGATACTCTGACTACCTTGCATTTAAATTATTTCTAACGGCACATGAGCTGTGGGAAAAACTGAATTGAACTTAGGAAAGAACTTGATATCTCTGTACGAAAAGGCGCGAGACAATCCAGAAGGGCAGGAAAAGCCTGCAGGTCTTCATACGAAATTTCCGTTACATTTGTCCGATATTGATCAAAATTAGAGTGAGTGAAATGTATCGGTTCATTCTCCTTACATCAGATTAAAGAAGTTCTGTTTAGAGCTTTTCGAGTTTTTTTTTCATGCACACAGACGTGTGGAGAGAGCGGGTGCAATGCGCACTTCACACAGATTCAAAAGTGTATGCAGCTATATAGAATAATTTTAAGAATTACGACAACTCATATTTTCAAATGAAGCCAAATAGGCGCACAATATTTCTTAATATATTTATTTCAACTTCTGTACATGTTTCGGGCAACTATGTGCCCATCATCAGGAGAACTTACTCTATCTATGCGACACTGGTATTTTTCACTCTGTATGGTTGGCTGTCTGGTCAGTGAAAAATACCAGTGTCGCATAGATACAGTAAGTTCTCCTGATGATGGGCACATAGTTGCCCGAAGCATGTACAGAAGTTGAAATAAATATACTAAGAAATAGTGTGCACCTATTTGGCTTCATTTGAAAAGGATTAAACAAGGATGCACCGTCAACAAAACATAAAATACGACAACTCATCTGAAGATTCGAGTAGCACCACCTACCGTTTTCTGTCAGTGGTAATAGATGAACATGGAACAGTATACATTGCCCACTTTAACTTAGCTGTGGTGTGCTAATGCTTTACGGGCTTTCAGGAAATCAAACTGCAGAGGATATTTAACACTGTACGAGATGAGAAGAGACGTGCATGACAGTACAACGACATGGAATGCATTAGAGGAGAATCGGTGTTACTCGTGCAGTACAATGCATGATGCTACCACTCATAATGGAAGTTGGCAGGAAAGTAATAGACAATGCTATAGAAATAAGGGACCTCCTATCGTATTCACACGTGGGTTACATGGCAAATAAATTTCGTGCCTAGTATACAAATTTAGGCTATTTTCGTATCGCAGTTTGTATGAGCAATTGAATAAATTACGGGTGTTTCCTGGAATTTTTCATATATTTGCGGCTCCAAAATTGTAGATTGGAGAGTCCTGAGTTATAGGATACTTGACGTTGCGACCGAGATGCGGTCAGGTAATTCTCGCGTGCGTTTCTGCTTCGAGTCGTCATAGTATCTACTAGTTGATATGTGGAATCACATTCGGTATTAGAGCAATAATATGTAAGTACCCATTAGGTTACTAGCAAGAATTTATAAAGAACTAGGGAAAAATACAACATATAATATACAGTATATTACTATTTGAATGCTTTATGGCATAGTGTGCACCACCATGCGTGTACGGATCATTTTGGAGGCGCTACGTTAGCTACTGAAAGGACTACCAGATGACTGCACCTACGATGTGCTGAAACATGTAGGAGACATACTAACGTCTTATGTGTATATATTTCTGTGAATGTCAACTTGGTTTTTTTTAAATTGATTAGTTTGTTACTGTGTGCATCGAGTTCGCTTCCAGTGCAAACTGTGTGGGATCTGTGATGAATAAATTTGCATAGGGTGGTTTCTAGCACCACTAAGTGGTTCAGTCTGCACTCGGATACCACATCACCAATAGCCAATCCCGCTACATAACACCAACACGCCTCAAGTCAGCAAAATACAGCCTACACAATAACGCACCAAGTAGTCGCAAGCTCCTGAAGATGGATGTAATAACATCCGAAACATGTTGAGCAGTAAATTGACATAATAAAGCAAGTGTCATCAAAGTTGGTCTACCTTTATTCAAATTCTGTAACCCTTTTAACGCTAAAACATCCTGCCGCTAATACTGTGTTGTGATAGAACACACAAACACGCAACTCACCACGTTACGAAGTTAGGTTCTTTTGGATGTAGCAGCACAAAAGACAGGCTGCTACATTTCCTACCAGGTTAGCTGGTCAGCTAGGAGACCGACGTTTTCCACAGGTGCAGTTGCTGTACTGCAGGTTACAAAAATCACGCGTGAAGTGTTAAAGAGTTTTCATTCCCGTTATGCTTGCGGGTTGTTACACAGGTTATGAACATTGCTTTGCTAAAAGGTGCAACTAATGCCCCTATGTAAACCCCTTATCTTTGAGTTCCGCTCTTCTTTGGAGGAAGGAGGGTGGGTGAACTGGTGGATGGGTATGTCATAAATCTTTCTTCTTCTTTTGCGGGTTCTCAGAAAAATTCTTTCATCAGCATTTTGCTTTTCATGCAACAAAGAAGAAGGAAAACAAACACAACCCACCAAGAGAGACGCTGGTTTTATTTCACGAGAATAAGGCACAAAGAGGAGATAGCGAGGAACATACATAAAGATAAACATACGACATTACATGAGGCTGAGGATGTGGTGACTAGAAAAGTGATTGAAGTTTGATACCAATGAGAAAAGCGTTATGTGGCTCTGTTTATGGTTTGCAAGCAGCAGAATTTTTTCTCTCTTTCTTTTTTGGCTCTCACCGATTTAGATACTTTGTCCCATTCTTTTCAGAACTAATCTCGGAAACAATTTTTTGAGACATCTTGTAATACTCCTTGAAAGTAGAATGGGCTTATCTGAAGCCACAGGATTCTTTCTTTGGGATCATAAAACAGAACTGCAATTTTGTTGGTGGGTCTATATTTCTGATCAACAAGGAGAAAATAATAGAATAATTCACTGATCTTCTTTGAATTAAGTGTGGATGCCATGCTTTGAGCCATCCAATTACAGCACGTGACTTCTTCATCAACATTGGCTGTTTCTTAAAGTGTTTAATGACTCCATATTGATCAATTATACGTGATTCCTTGTGTGGGAGATTTCATAAATAATAAAGAGGCGTGACGGGGAAGAAATATGGGAGACAATTACCCCAATTTAGTTGTCAAGGTGGAACGCGACTGGAGGAACTGAGATAAACCGTGACTTCCTTGAAATGAGTTAATCTCGTGGGTTTCAGGTTACCGCAGAGATAGAAAATTCAGAAGGACAATTCAGGTATTGTTATTGTGTGAACTGGAGACGACAAGGGAATGTGTTGAAGTATCTGTCAGGTTTATGTTAATTTTCAAATAAAGTAATGGTTAGGTTTTTATATAACAGACTATAAAGTGGAAAGTTCTATACAGACTTAGTTATAAACTCAACAATAAGAACGTAACCCGTCGATACACAACTTTTATAATAACAAATATAAACCAGCTATCTGTTTCGGCTAAATAAAGTAGCCATCGCCAGGCTGTACACATCAGAAAATGTAAAAGGAGAATTTTGTAGCTGTAGCTGTAGCCATACATACCGCACGATGGTCAGAAACTGTTTTAAGTGGACCACTTAAAAGACGGGGAAGAATAGTTATCAAGATGGATATACCAAAGCCACGGAAAGAAAGAATACTTTGTGGTGGGGATAACGGCGCTCGAGCTTTCCTTTGTCTGTTTACACTTCCCCTGTAGCATGTCAGTAAGCCAAAGTCGCTTATCAGTAGCTAAAAATTAAGCCTGTAATGTATCACTACTAACATTCACGTGAATAGAACAGGTAGACGACTGGAAGGAAATATACAGAAGTGCGGTCTAGAGAGGAGCGTAAGTGCTAGGTCGCGAAGTGGAACGGAACTATCCTGGGAGCGTCTATGGCCTTGGTATAGCCATTTGCTCTGTTAGTGTGTGTTCTTTTGATCTGGTCTCTGTTACCTGAGGGCCATAGGTGATATGAGTTGTGGTTGGTCCGTCTGGAACTGTGTCGCTGTGGTGGTGTCTACAGACACAGCTCACGTTTCTGTCTGTACAACATTCACTAATCCTGCTACACAAAACCATGGATGACGTTCCACATCTAGGAATGACGACACACGCTCCAGTTACCTCATTATGTTGCTCATAATGTTGTTTTTTCAAACTTATCTCTCCCACATAAAATATAACTGATAATCTGATTATTCAAATCTGAGGCTATTCACTTTACCTTTCACGTTTACCATTTTTTTGTATAGAAGTCTTATGGGATCTAGCTTTTTATTATCTAAGGTACACATAATTTTAAAACACGCCACGGAATTTTCGTCAGTGGTTATTTTTTCGTGATAAAATTTTAAATGAAATGTTTTAACCATAGCCAATTTCCTGGATTCAACTTTTATAACTTAGTTTATATCAACCTCCATATCTTCATTATATTTTATATTATATGTACAGAAAGGTGATAGTATAGTATTGCACTATTTCAATGTGTGACTTCTGCGTATGTGGGCAGTACAGTACCTTTCACATTTTTAAAATGAAATTGTGTGTCGGGGAGTTTTGCAATAAATTGGGAACATGTTACACAGGTACGCCTTTGAAAGAATTGTATATTGGGGGTCCTTTCACGCCCCCTCTTAATTACACATAGCGTTTAAATAAGAAAACCTAGACGAGCGAATGTGACAAAATCGGCTGTGTGTGCATTGCTTAATTTTTTATGACATAAAAAGCAACCAGATGCACAATATGTCAATGTGAGTTTATGTTTAAAGTTTAAAACATAATATCTCCATGTTTCGACTCTGTACCAGTCATCGTCAGGTAGAACACACATCAATAGGTTATGCATGAAACATGAAGTCGTAAAACGTAGGTTTAAAATTTATACAATAACCTGAGTGAAACTTGTCTTGAGCAGCATAGAGTAGCGTAGAATGTAGAATGTAAAATATTCCCTTATAAAATCTGCGTGATCATGAAGTAACATGGAATTCTGTGACGTTTGTATGACGGTACAAACATAAAATATAAAACATAATGTTATATATTAAATATGAAAGTAAAACAATAGTTGTAAATACATACCAGCATTTCAGAATGACGTGTGTGTAATGAAGGTGTAGGCACGGTACTGCAGAAAAATGGAAGTGGGTAGGAGCAGTGCATTCCGTTGTGTGCCACGTGTCTGCATGTTGTAGCTGAATGTCGTATGAAGAATTGCATTAATGGATTAAGATCTCCAGTATTTTACTTGAGTATGAGTTTATTGATGTAACTATATAACTGGGTGTAGAACTGTTCGGGAGAATTCGTACGAATACTCTTAAATACACAATAAAGAAGCGACATTATGTTATTAATGGGCCCATATTCATGTAAATGTTTAAGATGTGTAGTGCTTATGCAGAGGAGGATCATTGTAGTTTATATACCTTAAGCTTTCTTCATATTTTTGTTTTAGATTACGACCAATTGGCCACCGGTAATAATCTAAAACAAAAATAAGATAACTCATGAACAGTCGAAACATGTTGGAGGCATTACGAATGAAACTGTAAATATAAACTTACATGGATAATTTTGTCGGTCGTTAGCATACAGTAATTAAATGAAACACGGACTGAGAAGTATGATTAATATCGTAGGTAGCTTTACCTTTAAATCAGTTGATATTAACACGGAAATATTTACCTTAGAGCAACAAGAAAAGTATCAAAACAACAAAATACGTTGTTGAGTGAAGTGAATAAACTTACTGTTTACTTGCCCGTAATTGCAGGATACATACAATTAGAAACACGAGTTTATTTCGTTGTTACGTATTGCTTCAAAGCAGTGAATCAGACTAGTGATGTTCTGTATTGGGCTGAGAATTCGAGGAAAATGTTAGATTGTATTGGACCGTAGGCGATGACTGATGCAGAGCGACAGCACGGACCCTCTATCAAACATCAAACAAATTCCACTTCCCATTTAAATGAATTGAGTTCTCGGAACAGTAAAAAATTATTGAGGGTTCACCATTACGGTGGTCCTGTGGGATATGCCAGGTTACGAGGCCAAAGGCCAAATTCGTTGGGACCGTTACACCATTCTGCCATCACAACTGAAATTCACAACACGCGACATAAGTAACTGCAGACTGCAGAAAACAGCTTTCAATAAATCCGTAGTTCTCTTCGAATTCTTAGTACTCAGGGCTTGAAACCTGATGAGGCCATATTCATGAAGGGGTTAAACGTAGCAAAACTGTATCTGTGACCTCGAACCTCTAGTTGCTGAGTGTGAAGTGTTAACTGCGGTGAAGGTTTGGTAATATAGGCCTGTTTACCCAGAAGTCTACTGTGTGAATCTGGAATTTGGATAAACAGAGGAATGCCAGGGATGTATACAGTTTGTTTCTTCTGAAGAATACGCGTTTACCTGTGTTTAGTGCTGGTGTATCTACTGTTCTCTGCATGTTTCGGCTGTCCAATACCGGCATATTTTGGGAATCCTAAGGCTCTTGTATTTTTAACATAGGTATGCCATGAAGATTCTATTTTTTCCTCTCGCAAGAACCATAACTACAATATCATTAATATTTTTGCACCTAAGATATCCATTGAGTTTATATGTACGAAGACACGGAAATTCAGGCTGGAATGGTAGTTAACATTTGTGCCGTGTTGGAACACTAACGAAACACACAAAGTAAATTGAATGAAGCAGAATTTATAAATTAAGTGTATAAGATGTCTTTGGTGAGGTACGCATAATATACAAGGGCGTGGAAGATACAATGTTTGTGAACTGTTTGAGAGTCAAGAAAGAAATCAAAGAAGTTTACGTTTTCTGAACCGTGCATCGTGATTTACATATGTAAGAAGCACCAACAAAATGCACACTTTTTTCATTCATGGTTTAATTCAATTGTATTTTCTTCGAAATGTTTCGGACATCTAGGTTTTCGTCATCAGGAAGACTGTACAGGCAACTTTACGGTATTTTATCATGCATCTATATAACCAGTCTAGTCGCAGTCAGGATGTGTTTAGTACTCAGTACCAAACACATCCTGACAGCGACTAGAGTGCTTATATAGATGTGTGATAAAATACCATAAAACTGCATATGCAAGTCTTCTTGAAGATGAACACTTGGTTGTTTGAAACATGCCTCAGACATTACAATTGAATTAAACCATTAATGAAAAAAAAGTGTGCACTTTGTTGGTTCTTCTGACGTATGTAAAGTAACGGTTATATCGAGCGGTACTAAAGCCGGATAATTACTTAGTAAAGTTTATCATTACAGGCTGAACGTTTGGGTTCGATACAGTGCAAGGATGTGATTGTATGCACTTAATTACCATATCCAGATCGGAGCGGCGGTTGGAACACGCGACTGGACAATTGGATACGGGAATCTATTTGTCAATGAGTAAATAGGCTGGATGTGAAGCTGGCCACTCACCTATATTTACGGCAGTATTTCTCCATACACCCTATGTAACTTCAGAGGGTGGAATTTAGGCTGAGCTTCAACTTTGCCCATTCTATCTTTTCCTTCTGCTGCCTTCTTTGCTGTTCCCTTCACGTTCCCAATTTTTGCCTTTCCCATAATTCAGTTCTCAAGTATTAATTTATCTATTCATTTACCGATTTATCTTGCTTTACTGCTTCTTGTAATTTGGTGAGGTTTTATAAACACTGACATTTATTGTGTGTTCGTGGGAATAATGAGAGTTTTGTCTACATGACGAAAAAGTCTTCTTCTTTACTATTCGCATAGGTATGTTGCATATGTCAAACGGACTGCAACGAACTGGATATTTCAGTTGGGACAAAGCAGTAAGAAACGCATACAGAATTTTTGGGGAAAAGACTTCGGGGGAGGTTATTGACAAATTAAGACGGATAAGGGAATGGTACTTGCATGATACACAAGTGAGCCCAACAAAATGCACTTATAGGTGGTTTCACTACATTAACATTACTTACTATTATAATCTGCTACGTGTTTCGAGCCTTCTCTTCCATCGTCGGGGACATAATAGATACAGGAGATGTACAAAATATTTGTATATATCTTCAGTAGTAATGCAGCCCTTGCGTCTGCCAAATATATAAGCACCCTAAACATGTATACTATTGGAAAAAATTTGGAATTTCATGTTTTTGCGCCTTGCATTGTAACATAAGTATACAATGCAAGCCAACGAAATGCACCTTCTCTGAATTAATATGAAGATATCAAAAATTAAAAATTGAAATACTGATTTAGAAAAGGTGCATTTTGTTGGTTTATATTGTATAAAAATTTTGGAAATTAAAATTAATAAATTGTGTTTGTGTCTACGTTAAAGTAGCAACACAATATCAGTGTTTTTTTGCATTCAAGTAATTACTTCGGTTTCTTCGATCCGATTGTGTGAATAAAATCCCGTTCAGTTCGCATTACGACGTGTGTTATCTAAGTGAACGCGTTCTCTTAGAGTCATTTGTATATTGATAATACAAGAAAAATATGGAAAATGTTAACATATTTATGTGACCCTAAAGGAATACCTGTTCGCTACTTAGTCGAATTAAACCAATCATTGAATTAAACACATTGAACAGGAAGTTGCTTACATCGTTGATAAGGTTATTTCAGCTACTGTAAATACACTTCTTATTACAACAGAAATGAATGTGTGTAAGTAAATGAGATTTACGTTCAGTTGTGATGCGTGTTTACAGCTCCTGAGAAGAGTCTGGAGTTTACTTCCTCGAAACCAGATTCTGACGCCGTGAACCTGACCTGCAGGGCACGTGGTGTCTATCCAGAGCCCAAGATGGCGCTCTACAAAGACCCAGACAGGTGAGATTTACAAACACATGTCATGACGTGGACAAGCAGTTTTATTTGTGACTGCACGATGCTTCGCACTGAGGCAGTTCAGTACGGATTATTCGTAGTTCTCCATGTCCGAACGTAATAAAAAAAAAAAAAGAAACACAGGCGCGCGGTCAATACTGTGCTTACGTATATACAGTTTGGAGGGAGGTTGCTGTATTTGCTCCCGTAATATCGACAAGTGTATGGAAAGCGTATTGCATATAAAAAGCAAATGCTTGATGGGCTAAAGTATGAATCTTTGACGGTGTCCGAATGCAATTAAAAGTTTCTGCAGTATGCGTACGTGATCTCTGTATCAGCCAATTGTGATGTTGTAAACGCGATTGTAAAATTGATACTAATATAAAAATATAATTATAATATTTAAATTGATAGGTTATTATAATAATTTATAACACTAATAATAGTAATTTGGTCACAGAATAAATAAATTGATTTGCTGGCGCCCGAGCGTGGGAAAGTAAGAAGCCGACGCGTGTGGTCTCGTTTGTCGAAACTGGTTGTGTTGTGAAACTGTGGGTTCGAATTCCGCCGGGGACATGGAGGTCTGTCTCTTGTGAGTGTTATCAGGTAGAGTTCTCTCCGTCGGGCTGATCATTCGTCCAGAGGAATTCTACCAAGTGTGCTGTGTCTGAGAGATCTTGAAACCTCGATAATGAGGAGGCCTTGGCCCACTAGGGGCTGTTGCGCCATGGTAAAAAAGTACTAATTTAGTAATAGCATCAATAAATTGATTCGCCGGCGCCCGAGCGTACGAAGGGACGAAGCCGGCGCGTGTGGCTGGTTTGCCGCCACTGGTTGTGTTTTGGCCACTGAAAACAGAGAGACTACAGACTTCTATACCGTACTACAAATGCACGTCAGATGCTTTTAGTATGCTTGTGTGGTTGAAGTAGACTCATCTTTTTCACTAATTAGACGGGATGTAAAAGGTGAAATAATTATTTGGAAGTCTGTAAAAGAAAATTGTTCTTATGAGAAGTTCCGAAAGAAAGAAAAATACCCAGAATAATGAAAACTTCTCGAACTATAGATTTATATGCTGGCAAAGTAAAATTCTAAACCTTGTGTCCTTCTCGGATGTGGCATGATTTACGTTAAGCAGGAACGTACACAGCCTAATGAAAGATGTTAATGTTAACGGAAGAACCCAGGCATTCATGGCGTTACAATGAGGTGAGAGAGTTTGCAACTACTGGGCCGTTTAAATAAAACAGGTTCCTACAGCTGTATTAAATTAATAATGACTTAATTGCTTAGGACATTAATTGGAAATTAATTGGAGGGAAAATTTGGGACAGGCCTTTTTAATTGCAAGAATTTAATGTCACTTTTTAAAAAAATGTTATTTCAAGAAAAGAGCTTCACCTAGAGTCGAGAATATTTTCACAATAGGCTTGCTTAGGGGCGAGAGGTAAGTACTCAGAGATCCATTGCGAAATAAAGTACGCGGATTTTCAGTTGAGAAAACATTAGAAATTTCTGGCTGGTGCAGACGTCGTGTGCACTGAAGATCCCGTGACACCTGCTGTGCTCAGGTGGTAGATAATAAGATATGTTTATAATTCAGCACAGTGTTAAACTGACAGCTTATATTAAACGACCCTCGTAATGACTATTTAGTGCATGACAAACACATCCAAAGAAATGTACCTGAAACCCAACTAATAAATCTGATTTGATTATAAAAGTCTAATTCTTCAAAATATAAGACTGAACTACGTTAAGGAACTCTCATAATAACCACCTAATTGAACACAATGTGAAGACTGTAGGCTATACTGGATCTGCATAAATGGAATCTTGCAGGAACTGACATATTGGAAGGCATTACACTGACCTCTTGGCTCTGTATCAATGCTATATGGACCTGCTAGCACATTGCACTCGCTAGAAAGGAACGCCACTGGAGACCCTGTCCAATCATGTGTTACACGTGTTCAATTGACGACAAATCCAGCGATATGGTAACATCTGCACGTCTCTCTGTGTGTCAGGTGGCCCTTGGCGATGAGTGTGCGTGACGGCGTAAATCTTTAAAGGGGGAAATTGCAGGGCTGGAAGGAGCTGTAATAGAGAATTTCAAATTTTGATTATGATGAAGATTTACTATGGTAACGGCTGACACCGACACAAGTAGTCCTCAGAATATTTCACTGCCACTGACGGGATCCAGAGTGGTAATTTTACAATAACTGACGGGCTTGTCGTCTACTTGTTTTACATTGTAAGACGTAAATAACACTACATCTTTAATTACCAGCATCCCGTATGCTTAGAGTGACAATGAAAAGACTCCGCGAGTGAATGGTACTGAAGACAAAATTTATAATTAGTCACAATGGCTATTTACTTTTAAAATTGAATTGGACCCTGGAGAGAGCAGCCGGTGTAGTGACTGCGCTGCTCGGTGGGTGATGATAACGGGGATCGAATCCACGCAGGGGCAAGGGATTTTTCTCTTCTCTTAACACGTCCAGACCAGCAATAAAATACTGCAGACATAACTAGCGCCCAAGGAGGTGTTGTCTGTTAAACGCCACTCCCTGCTTTACGAATCGTCACAGTACCAACAAATCCACAGTTCCACTTTTATGTTTTTACTCCTAATCAGCTTCTACATGTTTCGGCTAAACTGCCGTCATCAAGGAGCTAACACCAATTCTACTAAAACTTTTTAAGCCGATAAATGTAAGAACTAATTAGGAGAGAAGTATATAACAATGGAACTATGCATTTGTTGGTAATGTGAAGATTAGTGAATGATTTACAATGCACGGAATGAACAACGTGGATCCACTCTCCATGTTCATGTCTAGGGGATTCAAGAACTAACCACACAACCGCCCTTTGTGCTTCTCGTCACTCTGTTGATCGCAGCATTAAGGCTTAATTTACACCCCAGCTAAAATGACGAAATCAAATATAAGAAACTTTTAATAGAGATAGTATTAAAATTAAAATGGATTGCTATGTCCGAGATCGCGAGCCCTTTGGATGGATAATATGGCTCATACAAGCTACTGATTATATATGCGTGTTCGGTTTGTCAGGGAAAGAAAAGCAAGTTGTGTATACCTTTGATAATTACGTCTGTTTGAATGTCATTCGGAAGCAGTATGGTAAGTAAGATAAGATGATTTTAAGCCAGCTACCCAAATTAAGTACCTTTAATGCTAGAAGGAACAAAATCTGACTAAACAGAATGGCGTAGATGCTTGGGGAAAGCGCATAATCTGTGCAGAACAGGTGAGGTTTTACAATAATGCAAAACTGAAGTATGGATTAGTCATTTCATCTAGAAATATCTTTCTTCGTGTACAAGTTATATACGTATTTGACGAAGTAATACTTTAATTTCTCAATATTTCAGTAGCAAAAATTCAGTTAATAAAATTTGTTCCGTTCTTAGATCTAGAAGTGCTGTAAAGTCCGCATTATCTCAGGCGGATAGCCGCTGTCCGCACGGTTGGCACCTAACATCATTTCTTCGGTGTTCTGTGTAATACTAAGCAGTGTTCCTGGAAAACTCGGAATCAAGGAACTACAAAAAAAACAGCCATATTGGGCACTGCGCACATAGTCTGGAAAGTGCTAATATAGAAGTAAAAAACGTTTATCAAGGGCAATAGCACTACATGCACCATAAGTGATAACTACTGTATAGCTGCAACATTTTGTACCAACAAACATTGTGTGTTATAGTATGTAATTGTACATGGCCTGCAAGAATGTGATAAATATTAATTATTATTTGTTATTTGTAATAATGAGAGTATAATAATAATAATAATAATAATAATAATAATAATA
>Ga0131853_10006379_pt1 | contig 21279 bp, 9 predicted proteins | sample TergutLab28metaG_FD_92764 | JGI IMG/M metagenome (GOLD analysis project Ga0131853, IMG submission 92764) | Labiotermes labralis P1 segment gut microbial communities from Petit-Saut dam, French Guiana - Lab288 P1 (version 2) (version 2) | ecosystem: Host-associated > Arthropoda: Insects >... | reverse complement strand
CCAGATTTCGTGACAACGGCACAGGATGGTGGTAGGTTGTCAGCCAAACGCACCGGCCGCCTTTACCCCCAGGAAATACTCCTGGTACTCATTTCTGTTAGAGGCTGAGTCGACCCCAGGGCCCTAGTGCGATCGGAAGGATTTTATGTCAATGAAAACTCCACTGACACCAGTTGGGATCGAACCAGCGATCTTCCGAATTGTAGCACAGCACGTTAACCACTGTGCTACCGCGGTCCCCACTTATCATGATTACAAAATATTATTCCAGTTCAAAACCTTTGTTTACTATTAAACACGCTAAAATACGTTAAGTAGTCTACGGCAAAGGAAAGACAATCCAGTCACTTGAGTGGAGCGATGTTAACGTGACTACTATCGAGTGCTTCAGTAGCCGACAAGTTTGAAGGCTTGTCTGGCGACTCCTGTCTCCACACCTGTAAGTTAAGCGTACCCGTAACTAACGTGACAACGTCACGAGTGCGGTGATGACTCGCACATAAGTCACTTTCGTTTAGTGAATTGTTCGTGTACTTTTAACTGAGTGATTATTTTCAAATAAATTACCATATTTTTAATAATATTATCTCACATATTGAAACATTTTGCCTATTGTGAATCGCAGGTACAGGCACAGTGAACTTTATTGGTATACCTTCAGAACTCAAGAAGCCAAATAACGTGGAGCACATTAGCAGATGAAGCGCAAGAAATCGTGTCTATCCCGAAACGTGACACTGCGAGACAAAAATGAGTCCTTCCTGTTCAGTTCCGTATATATATCTTCTGTGACCCCACCTTTCAGCCTTTCTGTTGAAGCACTGACATGACTTGCTTGGATCATGTGATGACGAAACTGAAAGTAGCATGCAAAATGGGCGCAACTGCTTTCGAACTTAGTCGCATCCAAGTGACAGTTTCAATGACAGTACAAAAGAGGGCCGTTTGGCGCTAATTAGATTACGAACTGCTCTACAAACTGCAGGGAACAAAACTTATACTTCCCAAAATCAGCTTATTTTCTTCATTATGCAAGCAGATACGACGAGTATTTGACACGAAATAAAACGTAGTAAAATGTTGCAATAAAGCAATAATAATAATAATAATAACATTGTGATTGGCTGAGGGCCAAATGTCTCAACATATAGATTTCCCCTCACGCTAAATTAACTTTATGAAGAAATAAAGAAATAGACAAATAGAAATAAACAAGGTAAGAAAAATAAAATAAGAGAAACATGAAACAAGAAACTAAGCAAAAGGAAAGAAACATGCCTACCAACAAAAGAGAGATAATGATGTAAATGAAACGAAGAAAAAACAAATACGCGAACAAACGAGTGGGAGAAAGAAACATACAGAAAATGAAACAAGGTAAGCGGCTGTATCCTGGACCACGTGAAAGCAGTCTAGACTTTTATTTCCTATTTGTCTACGGTCTATTTCTAACCGCGCCTGCACGTTTACTTTTTCCAATTTATTTCTTGACCATTTCTCATTTCCTTATGAAGGCAGTATGCCCTGCATATGCAGTATAAATTAAGAAGCCCCTCAACTGCATAACTTTCTCCATTGCCCTGTGCAGTGTCAGCAGTACGTCATTTTATTCAGAATAATGTTGTAAGCTCATTAGAAATAAGTTGTGTAAGATAAGACCTACTTTTATTCGGTTCTGTAAGCCTTCACTGTGATGTGTAACTTCTGCTAGCGACACTCAGAGAGCCCGAAAGAGCGTCGGCTTCGTCCTTTAACGATAGTTATCCAGAAAACGATGTTTTACGAAAGAAATCCATAGGTGCGTGGCAGTCAGCCGCCAGTACGGCACATTCTTTTCCAAGTGATAAATAGCTGAGGCCGTAGCCCTGTCCGTGGTGTGGCTTCTGCCTCCAGGTATGGTAAATTAAGATATCGTCACTTAATACGAGGGTCCCGAAAAGGCACAATATTCATTTTTAAAACCATAAAAAGGAGAAGAATGAAAATCAAAGTGATCACTAGCAAGGGACCGACGACTGAAACTGCAGTAAGGCTGGTCTCTATATGCAAATATTCAATGGTAGGCGTCTCCTGGGACGCAAACAGTGAACACCGCAAGACTGTAATACGACATCACTAAACTATTGTAATTATCCATTTAATATTTTAATAAGTATTCTTGAAAAACTTAAGAACATCGAAACCCTGGACTGCAAGTGAGAAGAAAACGTAAAATGTATTATTTTGCTACATTAAGATCTCCCAGAAAATTCAGCGGGACAATTTTGCAAAAATTCAACTCCTCTTCACGCGTCACTTAGCCTAGATTTCAACTGTTTTTTAATCTATGTGATCACAAATATAAGCTTTCCCATTTTAATCGATGCTTTTAAGAAAAGATTTTATGGACATAAATTTGTCCATTAATGTAATAGTTTATAATTACCAATTAGCTACAGGTCTGTCAGCCGGCAACATTTCGTCGGTATTGCCGACGAACCTGTCTGCCGTTGACGGAGGGCAGATGCACCCTTTGGGGGGGGGGGTGTTGTTGCTTTTAAAATGAATTTTGTTTTATGTGTTACATCTGACTATCCTTTCTATATACAGTGCGGTGTAAATCGCACAGTCATCGGGTAAAAGACGCAGCTATCGCTGGAAGTTTGCGGGGTTTACGTTGGCCTACATTTAGTAGATGGTTGTGTTGGTGGCCTTCGGATGTGAGCTTATTTCAGTAAAGAAATTCATGTAGGCAGCAAGAAACACGGATGTATCTTATAGTAGAAATTTTAAAAGATAAAGAAAGACCGATATCCCGTACGATCCAGACTCTTTCTCTAAACCCCCTTTGCGTCCTATAAAATCCAGTGTCGATAATTCCGGTAATTCTTCCACCATATTGTGTAGAAGCTCCAGACGCGGTTGTTGTACGCACTGTCAACTGTGACCTTTTGTCTGAGTCATTGGTGCAGGATGTCTTGAAAAATTGATAGGCATAATTACTCAACTTATCAAGAAATTCACATTTTTGAAGGGTTTCTTTGCCTTATATTTCCTAAATTAATTATTGTGTGCATTTTAAATTTTCCCACGAAAGTTGTATAGGTCCTACCTGTATTGCCTTCCTTGGGATATTAGTTGAAGAGTTCAGTTCTATCATTCTGTAGTGTCCTGTTACATTCGTACATTCATGTCAGCCCTTTGTTGTTAGTCACCCTCCTTATACAAAACATTCTTCCGTTAAACGAGAGATCAAGTGTCACTCCCGCATACTCTTAGGCCTATAAAACGGGAACAATTAGGAGTGGATTTTAATGTTCTTATTTTAACGAACAACGTGGAAGAACAAAAGAGTCTGAATTCAATTGTACAGTTTATTTTATTAAACAATAACAAATGTATTTACTGTAATAGCAACATGTAGCAATCTTGGTGCTTTTCTGTCTTATTACTTCACTCTGGAAAAACAGGTCCGTTTCATAAAAACAAAAGCTTCCAAGATATGAGGATTACTTCCTTTAGTAAGTCCCGTCTGTCAATATCTACGTTTATCGTAACGCCGTTCTGAGCCTTTCTTTCTTTCTTTCTTTCTTTCGTCCTTCCTTCCTTCCTTCCTTTCTTTGTTTCGCGGCGTCTAGTTCAGCCCAAGAAATTTCCTTCACCTCACGTTCAATAAATTATAAGGAAAAACAGTTGTCCACAGAACCAGCTATAAAAATTACTGCTTATAAAAATAATACATTTTCAAACTAAAATGGTTAATATTGACTTCGCTGTAGATATTTATTTACATAGGGGCTTTTTTGCTGACACACTAGTGCTGTATTGTATGAAATTAAGATTAGTTTACGTTGAATTAAGGCAGTAGTGAAGAAGTGATAGCCCCTGGAACGAAAAAAATAATTATCTGTTATTTTAAAGAGTGCAAAGAACAAGGGCATTTTGTTGCTCCGTAATGCCCCATGGCTGTTATACATGTGACGTGTCAGGGGTCTCCTAACGTACGCCTGTCTTGCACAAAGGATCGTGAGATTGCCACTTCACACAATATTTATCCTGAGAGGAGGCTGCAGGAAGCAAAGCAGACATTCTGTGTTTATAATAACAGATTGCTAGCCTACAGCGGTCCGCGTGCCAAAACATATGGATCCAAGGGGCCATTATAACTTCACACATAGTTTACTAAAAGGGGAGAGGCCACTCAATATGACATCAAAAGAACGTCAAAACAATAGTTTATGCTGCCATCTTTCTGGTATCTTCCCCATGTTTGTGTTCTTACAAAGTATTAAGAAAATGAATTTATCTCTGGCACGGTAGGTGGATAGTACTGTATAGGAGGGAAGTACTGTCCTATTATTTTGGTTTTCCTCAAACCTGAAGATGGGTCAGTTTGGCCCTCTGAAAACTTGCTATCCACGTATCGTACTCCATGACGTCATAAAGCAAAAGACCGCAATATGGACGTTAAACGTTGTTTAATACGTAACGTTACGACACCGTTTATCGATGTTTGCCCCGCTTTGAGTCGCTAGTAGTTCTGACTTTATGATAATAAGTAAAGAATCAACACCAGGTCAGACTTTCTTTTTCCAGCAGCGACTGAACCGAGTTCGGATGCTAACTTGGCTAACAACACAGTGTTGCCCCCGCCTGCAAACTCATTTGACTGTATTTCAATAGACAACACGCAACACTTCATTGCCAGAGAAGTTGCCGCAGCAACACGGCGAAATGAATCCAGTCACATGCCGTACCTCTGACATTTCCTGCTACACTTTTCCTTTTCTATCAACTTTCTCCTATCTTCTATCTGACTTTCGTACCCTTTATCTACAATACTTTATTCCCTCCTTTCACTTTTCCTCTTTCTTGTTCCTACATATTTTTAGTACTTCTTCACTTATTTTCCTCCTTTCTCGAGCATTTCTCCATTGCTCATTACATTACCTCAGGGAAGGCACTATAAATGATGTTTCGCTTCCACGCCTTTTCCATTTGAACAATGTTGTCGCCGCTTTCGTTTTTGTTAAAGTAGCATATTTGAAGACTGAATTTGAATCGCGCCGTATGTAGTCGGTCTGATAGGTGGACTCAGTGAAATTGATGTCGGGATTAGTGTTCTTGCGGCCATGGACTTCACAGCACTGCATGTGAGTGGCAGAGGAATGAATATTGTAGAAATTAATTGTCCGTTGTGCCGGGAGACAGTGACTTATATCCGAGCTTAAGAAACGGCTCTACGGTCCTCTCCCACATACTGTACGTCCTCGTCTTCATCCTTATTGCCATCATTTCAAAACGGCAGCAAGAAAATTCATTTCCCAAAGTTTAGTAAATGCTTTCCTAATGCAGTTCCTAATAAACGTAAAGATTAATGCACATTCAAATTTATTACAGAGACCTTATACTTGAAATTCAGTAGTTAAATATGGCGGCGACCATTCAGCCTGTCCAGAATCTTATAATTACTTTAAAGAGAATTCTCGGGAATATCACCACCCTTTTGGGTCCGATATCAAAGCATGACAAGACGTGTTCAGTTTAAAGCTAAAGGATTAGGCTGAGCAGAGCGTTATTTGCTGCTTTGTATCTTTCACATCACAGTAGGCCTACTGCTTGACTTCCTAACGTCTGAGTGTCCAAATTAGCAGTCTTTGCTCTTCAGTTTGGCAACAAGAACTGACTCTAAGCTAAAGGATAATAGAAGAAAAGTATATTCCTGGTTGCTGAATATTCTAAATTACTGCACAGCAAAGACATCGATTTTCACGTCAGGGTTACATTCTTGCTTGCTATTGCTGAATCTCCCCTAGAGAGGAGCCACCAGTCAGCCTTAATTGCAACAAGTATTTCTGCACCCTGGTTAACCTTCCAACCCCTCTCAACCCTTAGTCGTCTTTGTGGCTACCCGCAGAAATGTGGAGGATTTCTCTTCTCCCACTTTCGGCGGCTTTTCACGAAATCTTCAAGAAAGAGAGTGAAACAAAATCTCTAAAATTAAACTCCATTGGGCAACGCGGAATTGAATTGTCTGTGTGTACTATATCCGTGACTGGTCTCGTTGCTCGTGGATAGAGTACCTGTATGCTGGCGAAGGGTGTCGATGTGGGAGCTTAAAGAAATCCACAGATGTAGAAGTATTTGTGTGCACAGAACACTTTCAGACACTGTGACGACTATGAAGATGGCAGGATCACGAATGGAACTCTAACACAACTTTTATCCTGATCGAAACGCTGAAGTAGATCACTACCTTGGTATTTTGATTATGTGCTTATGAACACCCAATGCATGTATGAAACTCATAGCATTAAACATTTCTGTATGTTACTGACCAATCGACGATGCTGGACTAGAACCATGCATGTCGGCGTGTGACTTTGTCATACTACTCACACAGTGTGAAATTAAAGCTTCAGGGCTATATATATGTGTGTGTGTGTGCGTGCGCGCGCGCGCGTGCGTGTGATTCAATGTTATGACAGAATGTAGCCTCATATGTGCTTATAAGTGCTTCCATGCAATATTCTTTCTTCTAGAATGGAAATACTTTTCCTTATACGTTGGTAACCAACCACCACGACACGGTGCCACGACATGGAATGCGACAATATCAAACAATGTTTAATTTCATTTTGCTAAACCGCCATGTCATTTATAGTGGAAACAAAGAACTGGAAAGGAATGCGTGACACAAATTTATATAGCAGAAAATCAAAATAGGGAGCCTTTCAGCTGTCTACTTAAAATGAAATATCGGGGTGCTGATAAGTTCTTAGCCCGACCAGGAAGGAAACAAGCTCGGAAGCATGTCAGGGACGCACGCGATTACAACAAATTCGAGACGAGAGCTGTCATCAAGTTTCTTTTCCTGCAAGGCAAGGCGCCGAAGGAAATCACGCCATTCTGATAGAAACATTAGCTTGTTTCCTTCCTGCTTGGGCTAAGGACTTATCAGCACCCCTGTATTTGTTAACATTTACGAAAGTAAATTTGAATGCTATGCTCTAAATTGGTCCAATTTTGCAAGACAGAATTCTCGGTTCTAAGGTACAAAGGTTATAACTCTCTTATAAATCTGACAACCGAATGAACAGTCACGGTACGACGAACACCTGCATAACACAGTCAAAAGGAATCCCATGCTGCGAGGAATAGCTGATCCTCACTTGTTGAGGATCAGGATTTTGAGTAATACATAAATGTTTCATGTCACGTCATGGGAACACAGATCTCATCTCTCTATTCTACATGATAGCGTGCAGTATCCAGCAGTACTGTCCGGTATCTCCCTCTTTGTCAATACACGCTGGTGCTCCCTGTGCGGCATGGATTATTTAGAGCTCGTAATGGTCTCCTGCAAAATCTTGTGCAGCTCTGTTCTTTATCTCTGTCCCTCTTGCTGTGCTGTGTCCATCTTCATCTTGTTGTCCTCGTCCCGGAGGGTGGCACATCTGCGAATCCTCAGCTTCCCGAGCAGTAGGCCCCAAGCCAACGAAAGAATTGAACTAAGAAAGAAAGTTTTTTCTATAGTTGGATTGTGAGTGAAGTTCTTCGATAAAGTTAGTGGACACCGGGCGCGCACACACGGTGGATGGAAGTATTGACGGCCTCTGCCTCCACATATAGGCTACTGACCACTCTAGCTGAGGGGGGTGGGGCGCCAACAAGGATTAGATGGGAGTAAAAATAGGGGAGAAAACTTGGTGTTAGGGTTAAAGGAGAAGAGAGACAAAGAGAAAGAGATTTTGAGAAGAGAAGAAGTAAGTAGACGGGAGGTAGAGATGCTTGAAGGAACATTTCGTGTTTTCCTCGCCTGCTTTTCTCCGTCTCGGTCTAGTATATACATGTATTGGGAGGGTTGCGCATTTCATCTGTAGCCTTTTCTCTCTGCACGATGTTCCCGGGAGCTAGGTGGCCAAATGGAAAGCCCTGGCACGGTCCAGAGGCTGTTATCGACGAGATGGTCAAGGGACGTGCCTAAGGGGCAGTAGGGGATGGCAGAGTAGACTGACCACTCTGTCTTCTCTATATAGCTCCTGCTGCTGGCTAGTGGGTGGAGAAGCAAATAGAAAGATAGAATCTGCCATCTTGGAAAAGTACTATTTCTTAGTATAGTCTGTTCGTCTAGTGATGAACAAGTGTAGTGAGTAACAGTGTAGAGTATAGGAAAGGCAAATTGTAACTTGGCACCAGCTAAATGAGTTCGATTGAGTTGATTATAATCGTTTAAAAATTGTCACTTCCTTTGTTGACAGCTATAGTGAAAGATACAATTAATTTTTAGGCGCGTTCGCAAAATTGATGAAAAGCTTCGTCATGTCTGTCAGCCCGAATCGAACATCGCGACTCCCACGGAACGGATTTTCATGAAATTTGATATTTCAGTATTTTTCGAGAATCTGTCGAGAGTGTTAAAGTTTCATTAAAATCTAACAAGCATAACGGTTATTTTACATGGAGACCGATATGTATTTATGATCATATCTCGCCCAATTCTTCTTAGAATGAAATATATTTCAGACAAAATTGTAGAGAAAATCAAAACACACGTTCCGCATTCAATGACATTTTTTCGAAAATAATGCTGTTAATGAGATAAGGTGGAAAATTGTGGTACAGCCAAACAGGCCACAGATGACCTGAGGCTACAGGCGCACAATTTTTGCTTTTCCACCTGCTACAACGGTTGGACGAATGCGCCTGGATGTTACGTTACACGTACAGCACACTGCCTGTCTTGTTACTGTATAATTCAAGATTCAGTCAGCTTGTTCATATATTATATAATTTCCTTATTTTAAAAAACTCTTTAATCGACAAATATCGCACTACAGCACATTACACACGACAATCCAACCCTGAATACTACAGAATATTTTAGGCCTGCAATCCCATGTAGTTGAATTATAATTAAATGAAGCCTATTCTCTGTTAGGTTCAGTGGAATTATGTTGTGTTTAATATCTATTTATGTATTTTGCATTTTTTCGTTTAATCTCTCATTGAATTTTTTCTTTCAAATTGTTCGTTTTGCTGTTGTGTGTAACTGACACCTGTGTCACGTTGTGTAGCTGTGATTTCTTGAATAATATGCCCTTTGTGGCAATATCGATTAATTGATATGAGATTCATATACAGTATGGGGTATAATTGAGTGAAGGGAACAAAAATTATAAATTTATTTAAGGACATTTAAAGTAAGCCAGTGTAGTGAAGTCAAAGATGAAACATTCCGATGGTCTGGGCATTGGTTCCTCATGTAAATTAGTTTGACGCAATTTTGAGCATTTGTTCTTTTATTGGGCTGGAAATCATTACAAATTAGTAACATTTTAATTAATGCATCTAGGACTTAATCTGAAGCAAGCGGTACGGGGAATAACTAAACATAAATGCGGTGTAGGTGGAGAAATGAATTATTTCAACACCTTGTGTTCGGGGTAGACAACGAAAAACTCCGCAATATACAAAATTTAGTGGTAAAAGTCAGTAAATTCGCGAAGACTTAATCATTTTATGAAAACTTGGTTAGAGAGTATTAGAAAACAGGTTGATATGTAGACCTACGACAGGCAGAGAACACCAGGTAGACCGGGAAGTGTGCATAATTATTGAATACATACGTTGCAGTTCTCGCCACTTACCTATTATTATGGTCACCAAATCAAGAATTCTAAAATTGCATGGACACGTAGCATGAATAGCAGCTATTAAAATTACGTACGCCTTACAGAAATTTGTGGGCTGAACCGGAAGGAAAGAGAACTAAGCCTGGATTTCAAAAAATATATTACAGTATGGAATGGTTTTGTATTTCACAAGATAGGGAGAGTGACAGACTTTTATGAACACTCTGCTGAACCTTGCAAGTCCATAAAGGAAATTTTCTTGACCAGCAGAACTTATTTAGCCTCTCAGAAAGGATTTTATGACATGTAATTCGATTTTGTATTTTGTCTGCTGAAAACACTCGCTTCTCCCCCATCAGCAGTGTTACCTGACAAGGTGTATAGCCGTATTTTCAAGACGATAAAATGATTTGTTTTCATGTTTTGCTGACCGTGCATCTCAGTATATTTATGTTAGTAATTAACCAACTTGATGCACAAAATTTTTTTCAGTAATTTTATTTCATGCCTCTACATGTTTCGAGCACATGTACTCATCATCAGGATGTCAAAATTGTATTATACAGCCTCTGGTATCATCACACTGAAACAAGTGAGTGGTCTAATATTACTAAAATACATTCTATAAATATGAGCACATAGTAGTAAAATTTATGTGTGAATTTTTTGGTGTGATTACTGTGTATTACTTACTATAAACATGTTATATCGTGTAGAGGTTATGTTTATCCAGTTATTAAACATGTTAGAAAGGTACTATGTCTATTTACATGATAAATTATTACAGTTTTGTGCATCAAGTTGGTTAATTACTAAGATAAAAAAATATTTTTGTTTGTAATTCTGTTGTCAGTCTTAACTCACTTACGGCAACACAATGCTACGTGCAACATCAGGTGTTTTTCTCTTCGCGGTTTGAAAGCTGAAATGTTGCGCTTTAACTGAGGTGTACAAGAAGAGAAGTTTTGTACTTTACTTCGGTCTGTCTTATTACTGCTGACCGCTAACAGTCTCTCTCCCACGTGTACCTTAACATTTATCTCCTGTGTTATGTTGTGCCTTCCAAGTGTATGTCACATTTTCAGACGCCGTTTGAAATGCATTGCGCTTCTGTAATAGCCTGCTTAGTAGCTACACCGACTCTTAATAAATTTCTTGCATCTACTTCATTTCACAGCACGCAATAAAGCTGCGACAATTCTTCATAAAATGTAACCCAACAAAATTACATTTCTGTACTGTTGGTATGATTAAATCAAAAAGCATTAGATGGGTGACACTTGTAGCGAGATGTGGAAATGACAAATACTAGAAACCTTTAGTTGGAAAACCTTAAGATTTAAGACAACTGTGGAAATCTAGGTGTATGTGGAAGAATATACTAATAAATTCGGTCTTACAGAAATATGGCGCAAAGTTGTTGTTTGGTTTGAGCTTACGAGATGGTGGAAATATTGTGATAAATTCTCTCGTTTCATAGTTGCAAACTTCTAAAGAAGATTCTATAACAATTAATTTTTTTTTTCTAGACGACGAGTCAACCACGCCATTAACATTTATGTCTGTCTGCCTATCTGTCTATATATCTGTCTGTCTATCTATCTATCTAGCTATCTATCTATCTATCTATCCATCCATCCATCTATCTATATATCTATCTATCTATCTATCTGTCTATCTATCCATCTATATCTATCCATCCATTCATCCAGCTTTTCTTTCTTTCTGTCTGTCTCTCTCTCTCTCTCTCTCTCTCTCTGCCTGTATACATATATATGTATATATATATATCTGTTTGTGTATCTCTCTAGCTATTTGTCTGTCTGTCTGTCATGTCTGTCCACCCATTTCTCGCGACACGTCAGTGTTCGCGTGCCGCAATATTCCGCGTACTGACGTGTCTTCGGTGCCTTAAGGAAGTAATTACAGATTGTTCTTCAGAGCCCACGCATTTGAAATTGTACGTTTAGGTTCAATCGAACGGAAACTGGAGTACCACAAAACGCGTTAAGCCACTGCAAACTATATAATTTGCTGTTCTTGTGGCTGGTCGGAAATTTCCTGTACTCGGAATTGCAAGTGACATTGAAGGAATTAGCTGCCAGCAAGTGCTACAAACAGTTGGTCTGTGGCGTTCTGCTATGGTTTTGAAGTTCTCGTCAAATTATTTGTAGCAACCACTAGCAGGTTTACTGTCACTTAAATGCTTTATTCTCTAAAGAATGGTGGAATGGTGTAATTACCTACTTGTTGTTAATCATCTGTATTTGTCCTGAAGGGGCAACCAACTTATGGAAAGTGAAAAGTTGAGTCTTGCACAGATTAAATTCCGAATCCAGTCTACTTCCAGACCACAGCGGTTAGAAATGGATGATTATTTCAATTCCGAATATTTTATCAAGTAAACACTTAAATACGAAAACCGTAATAGCTCGGAGGCCAGAATTAAGTTAATAACAGTAGAAATGTAAGCAGTCCTGTTTAAAATTATAATTTGTCTCGCATTATTTCGTATTGACGTGAACTGTACACTTCAGCTTAAATGGAAGTCCCGTCAGTGGGTGTAACTGAGAGGATAGTTGGACACAGAAAGCAGAAAACGTGCTTATTGAGGTACTTCATAGTTTTCACTCTTCACTGATGTTATTAGGAAGACTAAATATTCGGGGCTTGTAGCAAGCATTGAAGCGAAAATTAGTGAATACAAACATATGGCCGGAAAACCTAAAAGGAAGAGACAGAGTGAGTAATACCTAATTGTACATAGGAAGTTAATATTAAAATAGACCTTCAAGGAATATGGCCTTTGAATGTGCAGCAGCTCCATCTGTCCCTTGCCTTCTGGTTCCGTAAAAGGCGGTAAATTATTGCAGTGCGGTTGGTGTGTCAGGATGATAAAGTGCCCAGTTACTGTTCTGTTTGTATGAAATGTTTTAAAGACGGATATAGACGGTTGATCTATTCGTGCAGAGAGATACAGACCTCAGTGAGAATTTATTAATCCTTTTCCGAGGCGGGCTTTTACTGTATGTTCCAGCAGGTTTAACATTAATGACGCACAGTCTGAGCGGAGGGGTCAGTGCAGCTGGGCTACGGGTTGGACGACCCGGAGTTCGAATTTAGACAATGGCAAGCAGCTTTTCCAGCAAGGCTCTGGGGCTTACCCAACCTGAAACCCAATGGGCACCGGGCTTCTTTCTCGGTGGTAAACAGCCGGAGCGTGAAGTTAACCACTAACCTCCATCTGGCACCAAGGTTAAGAGTAAGTGGAGGTATACCTCTTCCTCCTCTGCATGACTTCATAAAGTGGATAGGAAGAACTTGGCCTTTACCTTACCATACAGTGTGCTTGATGTTCGTAACATTCTCACGATTTCCCTAACAACATTTACTGATTGGTCTTTCTGTCTGATGCAAATGTATTGTGTTTTCTGCGAGGTGCAAACTGAAACTTAGGACTCTAATCTGAATCCGCTTTGTATAATACAAAGTGGATTCATTTTAGGTTCGAGAAGTGTTATTCCGAGCACTTCCTTATTACACCGTAATTGCTTTAGTTCGGCTTTTTACAAGAAAACCGAGCGAGCAGTGATTTTTGTAGCTACTCAAGGGACAGTTACGACAAATCAATACCGTAAACCTCAGAAAACGTACACTGCAGCTCGCTTAAGCTTCTTGCAAGCCGCATATAGCAGTAACAAGAGAGAGACCATGGTAAAGCCTGGACCTTGTGTTCTTCTGTCTCATATATGCCTTAATTAATGTCACTCGCAGCATCTTGCAACAGACGCCTGTAGGATCGAATGGTATGACTGTTGAATACTAAAATAGACATCATGTGGGAGTGGTCGTGGCCTAACTAGAAGTACTATATTGGCGGGAAGGAACGGGTGGAACCACGAACAGCCTTGAATTCAATACTTGATTTCCGGTGTCATCCCTCTGCCTCTGGGCATTGCACACCGTCAGCCTTGTATTTCAGTCAAGTTATGTGGTTGCCATCCTTCTTCATGTCTGCTTCCGAGATTAGGCCTTGAAAGTGAGGTGAAATATTATTCTCTCTTCCTACGATGTTTAGGTCTATCTACCGTTTATTTTTCATCGCCACCAATTATAACCTCTTTAACTGCTGGAGTGTCGTTAAACAACCCAGAGAAAAGGCTTGGCCTAAGCTGAGCGTCGCATAGCAATTAGTGCATGATGGTTGTTTAGTTACGAAACAGAAGTGTTCAAAATTATTCATTTTCTGTACGATGCTGGTATTAATGAGGCCTTTTCTACCGGCCCAGCTTCATTGCTAAATTACAAGATTATGAATAATTGAGTGCATATATATACTAAATGCCGAATTTTGTGGAGGGAAACAAGAAGTGTCGTTTGGGCCGTGCAATGAGTGGCACGGGACGCGTTCCATTATTTCTGTGCCGCCAGCAGATCGGATGTCAGCTTTCAGTAGCAGACTTTCAATTTTTAACCACGTTTCAATTACCTGTACGATGAGAACAGCAGTCCGCTTTGTTGGAAGACAAACAGACAGGTCAGGTTGACCCGTCCGCTGGAGGGGAACTAAAAACCAACCGTCAGCCAATCACGGGGACAACCGTGTAGCCCCTAACAGTCTCGTGTCATTGGGAAATGCCTCCCCCTCTTTTATCTAGCTTCCCCTTGGAAAAAAATACAATTTACCTCTAAACGAAAAATGCCATATCGGCTTTCCCCTTGTTTTGTAAAATCTCACCCTCCTACTGTTTTGTGTACCAGCCTTTAGGTTGGGGTTCGTTCTGAACCGGTGGCGTCACGATGGATGTCCTTAGTAGCACAGGTATTTTAACGCCAGATATCAGGCTTGTAACGTCATTTGAATCTACATGCTTTGCGCCTGGAAGTGCTAGTCTGTTCTCTTCACATTCAAGTAAACGATACCTGCGAAATGATGCAAGGAATATCCCAGCATGCACACAGCAAAGTCGGGATGTAGAAACGGTGACATAGAGTCGGACGCATCTCTGTGTAGGATTACAAAAGCTTGTTCTTCAAAGCCTGTGATTGTCAGCCATATGTCAGTCACCAAGGAAATAACTACGAACTGCACGATCGTGGCTCGATTCCGGCAGCGGTTAACTTTTCTCTCCACCCCTTTGTGCAATAATCTAGGACCCAACATAATATTACAAGGGTTTCGGAGGCTCTTAAGAGGGGAATAAACTAGCTGCAGTGTGAAGCTGAACATACCTTTGTCCAGAGTTTAGGCATGACAAAGATATTAGAATACGCCCACACAAGGAGAATGCCAGTGCATTGCAGGCGACTACATTCAGAAGAGATTAAATATAATTTATCTGCTTACAGAATTGATCTGCTTATTTAGATTCCGATTATGTGTCTTAATGTGACCGGTTATGTGGCAGTGGAAAAGAATGGACGGGTTGAAGTTTTCTTACACCTTCCCCTATTTTCCCGTTATTATAGGTTACTTCAAATCATTAAAGCCTCTGCCCTCTCTCCCCTCACTATTTTGCTCTCGCAGTGATGGTTACTACTGCTGCTGATGCTCCTTGTGGTAATCGATAATCTATAAGAATGTTTGCGGTTAGCGGCAGCATCAGCCCTCAAGATGTGGCATGCAGATCGCCTTCCCCACACTCCCCAGCGTCACTCTCTCTCTGTCTTGCCAAAGGGTCGCACGGTATTACGTAGCCTTGCGGAAAATGAACCTTCTTTACTTGATTCTAGAAGCTGGTTACGTGGTTTCAAAGGTCAATTTTATGCATACCTTTAGGAGGCACTGTACCGAAAGGAGAAGGGGATGAAGGGAAGAGCTTTAAACCACGGAGTTCTTTATACTTGAAAGTGGAACTCGAGTAAGGTGATACGCAAAGTGCTTTGTAACCGAGTGAATAAGGAAAATCTTATGGTCACCGCCATGACAGACTGAACTTTTGGCCTATTAGCTGCTGTGAAAGTTGAATAAAAATAGACAATCTGGGTTTCTTTCTTTCAGCAAATAAATGGTGCATTTCAAACAATGTTGCATTAGGGTCAATAAAGATGTGTGTGGATTATTTTGAGTCTAAAATCCCATAACTAACTTTATGGAGCACATTGATGTTTCGGATGCTAAGGGTCACTTGGCTCGGCAAAAATTCCCGCCGTGTGGGACCCGTAAAATAATTTGTGTTTGTAAATGCTCGCAGCTCTATCCAGAGAGAGACTGAACCAGCCCATAGCTTTATATCTCATTTCTTTAGGGTCCTATTTACTTTGTCCTCTAGTTCACTCACAGATGTCGCGGTGCTGTAACAATTTATGCCTGCTACATCTATACCTCTTGTATTAATTTACCCTATAAATTTTCGATGATTTCAAATTATGAAGCTTCTCATTATGTAGTCTTGTCCAGCCCCTGTTACTCTTGGCCTCAGACTCCAATTATTCTCCTTAGCACCCAATTCTCAGGCACTGTCGATCTTTGCCTCGTCTTGGGGCGAGAAACCACGTTTCTTATATATACAAAACCACAGATAAGATTGTAGTTCTATATTATTTTAACAATTCGCAAACTTTTGTCCGTTATTTCGACTTCTGTTAAATATAACAGTAAGTTTAGTTAGCCCTAACAGGGCGTCTTCATAAAACACGTGGCAATGTTTTATAGTTCTTTACTGGGTAAGGGCTGTAGAGAAAATATCGACAAGGAGTGAACTGGACCTACGTAAACGATAAAATCGTAAATCATATTTCTTTACCTTGTAACATCGAGGCTTGTAGGTGGCTTTCAGTGTTCTGAAGGAATCTGCTGCCGCCATCTTCAGGATTGACACTATATATATATATATATATATATATATATATATATATATATATATATATTTGTGTGTGTGTGTGTGTTAGAATCTCATTGGCAGGTCCCTGTACAGCGTTATGCTGCTTGTGTATGAACGACGTTATTAATAACTCTAGAATCAATTAGATCATGTAGCCCTTAGGATATCCTGTAACCTGTACCTAGGGTGAGATAGACGTAAAGTATCGTGAAGTGAGAGAGAAAACCAAGAATATGCAACAGTTAGATGTTTATTATCAACAGTCTCTCAACATATTTCGCACATCATTATGCCCATCTTCAGGAGACCAAGACGTGTGTTACTGCACGTGGTGTGCTGCGCTGGTTCTTCTGGATGTGGTTGGTAGCGTCTTGGTCTCATGAAGATGGGCATAATGATGCCCGAAACATGTTGAGAAACTGTTGATAATAAACATCTAACTGTTGCATCTTGTTGGTTTTCTCTCTCACTTCACGATTTGCTCACGATGCACGGTCACAGAAACCTAAAGACGTAAAGTATCTTACGTGGTTGGGCAAAGAACTTATCCTTGTTAGGTACTGTCTAATATCCGGACAGGCTTTTAATATTCAATGTACTAGACACTAGTATACTCATGTTTGTGTTTTTCAAACAATTTGTGTTGTAATTTTGACTTAAATATTAGGTACAATGCCGTCAACAGTTGCCATCACTGCAGTGTTTTTAATGTACATTCTGTGACTTGCACAGAATGTACTCGAACGGCGAAGTGCAGGAGAACTAACGTTATTAATTTTGTTACTGGAGCGCCTCACTGACGTCTCTCTGGTCTCCGTTAGCCGCAGCACACTGATGTGTCCGTAATGCTGTGGACATGTATTTGTACGTGGGTCCCGTCTGGATCTCTGCCGAATAACCAATAATTTTGGAGGGTTTTTTAGTCCCCTCAATCTTATCAGGAGGGTGTTGGAAGAGAAGTTAAAATAAGACACATCGGCCTTCTTCCATAACCATTGCTATCATTTCTAGATCGCTCATCTAACCATCCTACGTGATACTGTAAAGTTTCTACTTTTTAAGTAGTGCCATGGAATGTTTGATAATGTCATATTCTTTAATTTTCTTGTTTTCTTTCTTTCTGAATACCCGTCTGCTGTGAAACCACTTCAGATGCAATAATAGTCCGGTCCTAGATCACAACTCTGTCGGCTCTAGACAGTCGTATGGGCATTAGTGCATGTTGTGATCTATTTTGTGTTTACGAATCTTAACACCATGCGCCGCCATGGCGGTACATAAGAGAAAAGATGCCTGGTGTTAAACCCATTACTTTCAACGCCTGATTTAATGAGCAAAAACAATATTTTTGTATTGCACTGATTTTCACGTGCCAGCTTATGATATAAAGTGAAGCGTATTATACAATACAATACGTAATAACAAAGCAGTCAATATAGGTCTGCTGATTTTGATGGCATGTGTCATCGTCGAATGCGACTGGCAGACGTTGAGGAATCGTGAGTAAGGACGAGTCTGGAGGAAGCGAATGTTTGCAGGTCCGTGGTACTATTCAGGTAAACTGGCAGAGCTACGAAAATCTTCAGTCACATTAGCTGGTACGTAGACAGAGAATGAACCAGGAACCATCTGTATAAAATTCTGTGGTGTTTCTGTTCCATGAAATTGACGTGCTTTGAAAACTTCAATGACTGACAGATTGACCGCGACTCATTCAAAAATATTGTGCACAAGCACTTTCATTTACCACGGTGTTAGTTTCCACATTCAGAACCTTTCAGTATTGATAACATGGACTGGCACTTTCGAGTGAGGGTGCAATTGAATTAGGAGCATTCAGTTGCTGCGAGAGTCCATCAAAACTTAGCCACTTCTTCATGCCTTCTTGATCTTCATGGCAATCTCCCGCTATCAATTTTTATCCCCTTCTACCTCGCCTTCTTTTCGCTTGTAGTACCTTCGTTTTTCAACCAATAGGAACCTTGCTTTTTATTAGATCCATAAATTCATCATATCCATCGAGTTTGTGAACTGCAAGGTCCACCGTCATTGGTTGAGAGGGTTCTACCCTCGCTGGTAGGGAGGTGGAGTCGGTTGGATTGGCGCAATGCGGACGTTTCTTCTCCCCGCCTAGATATTAATATTGAATTTTTCTGTCTAGACCTCTACTCGGGTTGGACTCGACTGTGACGTCATGTGATGTGCTTCTACTTCAGCTATTGCTTCTAAGTTGCTGTGCGCGAGCGCGGACAAGGGCCACACCAACATCAGCTGAGAGCGTTGAGGGTGAATAGCCAGGGGTCACAAGTTATAGAATAGCATTAGCATTTACGCGAGGAAGTCGGACAGAGAAAGCAAGATAGCAAGATAATGTTGTAGAGGAACAAGGAATGGAAGGAAAGCTTGGGCATCTAGTTTCGCTTTTTCTACCGCTTTGTATATTTCCTTCCTTTTCTCTTCTCCGATGTGATCCCTGCATCCCCCAGTGTCCTCATAAAAAGGCTTTCAGTTCTGTATCTACAGTAAACGGCAGCTGGGTAAGAACCTATTTCTCTGTCTGTATGTCTGTCTGTCTGTCTACAACGTCGATACATGAATCCGCCTTATTCTTCTGCAGATCCGATTTTGAAAGCTCTCAATTTGTGCTCTAGGCACATACGTATGCAACCTGCGCGTGTGGTAACGGATCGATCGTGTCTTGGTGTCCACAAACACGAGCGATGGGGAGTTCCGTTTGGTTAATTATTGTCATGACGAACGTGACATCCAAGTTGCTCGGGTTTGTAGTAAGCGTAGTCTGCTGACATGCAGATCGTGCCTGTAGTCAAGAGCAAATTACCGGAATTAGGCAACATTTCGCGACATTGCGACGTTCTTTCTTTGGAGAGCTTGGTTAACAGACTCGAGTGGTAGCAGAAACCCACGATTCAACACCGCTCATAGCAAAGCCACAAGACACGATCCTCAGCCTGAGCTATCATCAGCCCACCCTCAAATTCTGTTATCTTCCTAACACGCTTCTAACACAGATCCTCCTTTTTCCTTAACTTCCAAGTGCCTGGTCTCCGACAGGTTTACATGTAAATTATTTAGCTTATGATTTTCTTGTCTTTCAACGCCTGTTAACACTTATACTGAGAATAAAAGGTCGCCTACATAAATCACTAAATTCCTAAGTAAATACAATATTTTCTACACTTCATCCGTTTGAGTCCAAATACTACCCAGATTTTTCTTTTAAATTTCTGAATTTAAACCTACATAGAACTGAAACAAATCCCTGCAATAGAGTTAATATCCGCAATCACAAGAACCTTCCACTGGTACTTTGCTGAGACAGGTTCTATCTAGTTCACAATTCACAGCCCATTCCTCTTAAAATTTATAGGCGTACTAATACACTCCTCTTATCCACACCTAGGTCTTCCAAGTGGTACTTTTCCTCCAGAATATTCGAAATAAAATTCTGTAGCACGTGCCTCATTCCTCCCACGTGTGTTGCCTGCCTTGTCCGACTTATTTTGCTGGATTTCATCAGTCTAATACTATTTATTGAAGGGTAAATATTATGAGGCTTCTCACCCAACGAGGTTTCTCCATCCCTGTGTTACTTTATTCCTCTCAGGTTCATGTATCTTCCTCAATATCCGGTCCTCAGATTCCCGCAACTTTTTCCCTTGCGTTGACACAAATTCACGTCCATACAGAACGTATGTAAACAGAGTTAATAAATTTCACCGTACCCACTGTGTTTATCATTAGGGTAATAAAACAGGCGCAAAACATTTTTCAGTGCGGCTGATATCGGTTGTGCACTCGAGAATTCTTCCAGTTTTGCTGGTGGCTATGCAGTAGCAACAGCTGGCCTTACAAATTGCTAATTCAATGCCTCTCAGTCACTAGAACACTGCCACTAGGTTAAGCGTGCGTACGCCACTTCCCCGATTCTCCCATCTTCCTTACTGCGGTAACCGAGAAGCGGAATGGAGAGGAAACGTCTTGTGCTAACTCCGAATCAAAAAATCGAAACCGTATTGTATTTATTTGTGGCCGGTAAAGAGTGACGGTTATCTGAAGAGCCGGAATGAATGGTAGACCCAAGCCATGTTCATTCACAGTGAAATATGCGCACCTGTAATATATCGTACGTAATATTAAAATACTCTCATTTCCGATTCAGGACGTATTTCATAGCTCTAACTTACACTGGCCCCTCTCCCAAGTCAAATGAATCCAATCCACACAATAATGGTTTATCTTCTGAGGCATTTTAATAACGTGCTTCTACCTACGTCTTGGTGTTTCACGTGGTCTGAAACCGGGCTAAAGAGTCGAGAAAATCAATAAAATTATCACATAACACAAAAGAGTAGGTTTGACAACATGTTCCAAATCACACGAATCGACGAAATAAGAATGGAAGCTATTATTGTGTCTGTTTACAAGGTGGTATATTTCGAGAAACTAATTGAAATTTGGTTTCATGTTACCATGGGGAGAATATGCGACTGTATGTTATAATGTGTGAGTGAAGCAATGTGCAACTGTGGTGTTTAATCACTGTTGATAACCGATGCCTGTTTAAAAGCTGTTGAACCTCAGCCAGTGGTCGCTCCGAAACAAGCCTATCCGTCACCGCAGTGCAAGTAATTGCTCGCTGCTGTGCCCAGATGAAGGGTTAGAAGGAAAGGTTCTGTCCCTTGGAATAAAGTGAAATGCCAACTTGATGCAACTAGGTAATTTTATTGATGTATTCTTAGCTCGACATGTTTCGGTTGCATACGCTCATCATCAGGAGCATTAGATGTTGAGTTGCAGCGTATGGTTTTCTGCACCGAGTT
>Ga0131853_10006376_pt1 | contig 21281 bp, 21 predicted proteins | sample TergutLab28metaG_FD_92764 | JGI IMG/M metagenome (GOLD analysis project Ga0131853, IMG submission 92764) | Labiotermes labralis P1 segment gut microbial communities from Petit-Saut dam, French Guiana - Lab288 P1 (version 2) (version 2) | ecosystem: Host-associated > Arthropoda: Insects >... | reverse complement strand
TTATTTTATCGGGCAAAAAACTCCTGAAGAGGTTGCCGCTATTATTCAAAATAGGGTTTCGATTTATCTAGCTGAAATTAATTAAAACGGAAATAGAATTAAGTATGAAAATTGCAAAAGTAAAAAATATTATCTGGATTATGTTTATTATTTTCGCTATTATCGTGATAGTAATGAATATTTTATGGGCATGGAATATTTATAGCGACAAATTACTGTAAAACAACTACCAATACACTTATGAATACGAGCTTTGTGATGATTGTAGTACTATTCATGAGCATTAATTTTTACAGTTAATCTAATTATTTTACTTTTATTTTGTATTTTTCTATATTTTCATAGCTTTTATCCACAACTTTTATTTTTTTGCTTGACTGGACGAAGATGTTACCTTATAATTTAAATGTTGTTTATCTGTGGAGAGGAGGTATTTTCATTTGAAAATGACATTTCAGCCGAAGAAACGGCAAAGAGCAAAAGTGCATGGCTTTAGGGCAAGAATGAAAACTGCGGCGGGTAGGAAAGTATTAGCTGCAAGAAGAGCAAAAGGAAGAAAAATATTATCTGCTTAGGAAATTTGCATAAACGAAATAGCGCGAGTAAAGTAGAACGTTTAGGGAGAAAAAATCATACTTGTATGGTTGCAAGTTTTCTCTTAGAATGGTCGCCCGGCGGCGGCCATTTTTTACCTTTATGAAATTTAGTGAATCACTTAAAAAAAATTGGAAATTCCGCGAAATTTATCAGCATGGCAAATCATATGCCAACAAATTTTTAGTAATGTATATTACAGAAAACAACAGTGAGATAAATTATCTAGGAATTACAGTTTCAAAAAAAGTGGGAAACAGTGTGGTAAGACATCGGATTACCAGATTAATAAGAGAAAGTTACCGGCTGCATGAAATGATGTTTAATAGTGGTTTAAATATCGTAGTCGTTGCCAGAGTCAGTGCCAGTGGGGCTTCATATCAAGATATCAACAAAGCTGTTTTACATTTAGCGAAGCTTCACAAAATATTAATGTGAAAGATAAATCTTCACAATCCTGGTTTGTACACCTGCTAAAGCAGGCAAACGGGAGTTTAAATAAAATTTACCGCGGTCTGGCAATTTATTTCAGCGGATTTTATCCGTTTAAAAATGAAAAAAATAATAATTGCAGTAATTAAAATTTATCGGAAGTATCTTTCCCCTATGAAAACGACGAAATGTCCTTATTATCCCACCTGCTCGCTTTACGGTCTGGAAGCAGTAGAAAAATACGGAGTATTGCGGGGAGGAATTATGGCGTTTTGGCGCATTTTGCGTTGTAATCCTTTTTCAAAAGGCGGTTATGATCCAGTTCGTTAGGAGGACACATTGTTATTAGCTATTTTAACCAAATATGACGGGGCATTTTTAGGCCCGATTGCCAATATCCTTGGGCATGTAATGAACGGTATCTTTAATTTCTTAGATACAATCAGATTACCAAATACCGGTATGTCGATTATCTTATTTACTATCGTAATATATATTTGTATGTTGCCCCTGACGATTAAGCAACAAAAATTTTCCAAACTATCAGCCAAGATGAATCCCGAAATTCAAGTCATCAGGGACAAGTACAAAGGCAAAAAAGATCAGGAATCCATGCAAGCGATGAATAGCGAAACCCAAGCTGTTTATGCAAAATATGGGGTATCGCAAATGGGTACCTGTGTCCAGCTTTTGGTGCAAATGCCGATTTTATTTGCCCTTTACCGGGTTATCAATAATATGCCGGCATATGTTACGAAAATAAGGGATGCTTTTTTCCCTTTGGTAGACAAGCTTATCCGTGAACCGGGAAGTTCGGAATTTATCCAAAACCGGGAAAATTTCAGAAATACCGGTATGATTAACATGAACAAAACTTTCGGCAATGAGAATTATCTTGTTGGTGAAACTACTGAACTTGTTCAAAATGCTTATATTGATGTCCTTAACAAAGCAACGACCTTGGAATTTAGCTTAATTAAGGATATTTATCCAAATCTGGCGGTTGATGTTGATAATACTGCTGCCTTATTAGACAGATACAATAATTTTCTCGGAATCAATATCGGAAATTCCCCCTCTTATATGGCAACACAAGCATGGAGCGGCGGCCCCAATGTAATGTGGTTTGCTTTAATCGGCGCTTTTATCATTCCGATTTTGTCGGCTGTTACCCAGTGGATTAATATCAAATTAATGCCTCAACAGGCCCCCGCCAGTGACGGGCAGCCAAACCAAATGATGCAGTCGATGAAAATGATGAATACGATGATGCCGCTGATGTCAGCGTTTTTCTGCTTTACCCTGCCGGCCGGTATGGGACTTTATTGGGTTGCCGGTGCGGTTGTCAGGAGTATTCAGCAGGTTATTATTAACCGTCATATTGACAAAATCGATTTGGATGAACTGATTAAAAAGAATGTTGAAAAACGGAAAAAGAAAATGGAAAAATTGGGGATGGACCCCAATAAAGTTAATACTTATGCGGCGATGAAAACCAGAACTGCCGGTACAGCCCCGGCTAAACCAATTACCAGCAAAGCCAATCAACAGGCTCATGCAAGTTCACCGCAAGCTAAAACTGATACCAAAAATACAGCAACTGAAAATATTAATACGAATTATAAACCCGGCAGTCTGGCGGCCAAAGCGAATATGGTCAGAGATTACAATAGCCGGAATAATAAAAAAAGCGAATAACGTTTGCTGCGCAACCACGAAAGGAAGGTATTATCATGGAATATATCGAAATCAGTGCAAGAACATTGGATGATGCAATTACTGAAGCATGTAAGGAATTAATGATTACCAGTGATAAATTAGAATACGTTGTTGTTGAAGAAGGTTCAAATGGATTTCTTGGTTTAGGTTCAAAACAAGCTACTATTAAAGCTAAAATAAAAAATTCAGTTGTTGACTGTGCTGCCTTATTTTTGGATGATGTTTTTAATGCAATGAAAATGGCGGTTAAAGTTGATATAAACCTTGATGAAAAAGGCCGTGATTTAAGTATTGACTTATCCGGTGAAGATATGGGCGTTTTAATTGGAAAACGCGGCCAAACATTAGATTCTTTACAATATTTAATTTCATTAATAGTGAATAAAGAAAGTGAAGAATATGTCCGTGTTAAGGTTGATACTGAAAATTACCGTAAACGTAGAAAAGAAACTCTAGAAAATTTGGCAAAAAATATTGCTTTTAAAGTTAAAAGGTCACGCCGCCCGGTTTCTCTTGAACCAATGAACCCTTATGAAAGACGGATAATTCATTCAATTCTGCAAGGTGACAAATTTGTTACTACTCATAGTGAAGGTGAAGAACCATTCCGCCGGGTAGTAGTTACGATAAAAAAGTGAGTAGTTGAAAGGTATATTTAATGTGTTAAACGATACAATCGCTGCCCCTGCTACAGCGATGATTAATTCCGGAATCGGAATCATCCGTATCAGCGGCGCCAATACAATAAAAATTACATCTAATCTTTTCCCCGACTTGGAAAAAATGAAAAGCCATACTATTCGTTATGGCTTTTTAATTGATGGTGAAAATATTATTGATGAAGTAATGGTTTCATTGATGAAAGCACCAAATAGCTATACTAGGGAAGATGTTGTTGAGATAAATTGTCATGGCGGCACCAGAATGATGAACAGTATTTTGGAATGCCTGGTGAAAAATGGTGCCCGGCTTGCCGAGCCGGGCGAGTTCACAAAACGGGCTTTTCTAAATGGCCGAATTGATTTGGCAAAAGCTGAAGCGGTGATGGATATTATTAGCTCAAAAAATGATTTTGCCTTAAAAAGTTCGGTTAGCCAGTTAAGAGGTGCGATATCTGTTGCCGTAAAAGGCCTTCGCGAAGAAATTTTGTATCAAATTGCTTATATTGAAGCTGCCCTTGATGACCCGGAATATTTTAGCCTTGATGGTTATTGTGAAGAACTGACGGAAAAAATTGAAGTGATTATTAATAGCTTAAACCGGTTGCTTAAGTCAGCCGAGCAGGGTAAAGTCTTAAAAGAAGGAATAAATACGGTAATCGTTGGCAAGCCAAATGTGGGGAAATCTTCATTGCTTAATTTTTTAATTGGTGAAGAGCGGGCAATTGTTACCGATGTTGCCGGCACAACGAGGGATATTCTTTCGGAATCGGTAGTGATGGACGGCTTTATGCTGAACATCATTGATACGGCTGGAATCCGCCAGACAGAAGATGAGGTTGAAAAAATTGGCGTTGAACGGACTTTAAAATATGCGGCCGAAGCGGATTTGATTATTTATTTACTTGATTCGTCTACAGAAATAGATGAAAATGACCGTCGGATTAGTGAGTTGATAAAAAACAAAAAGGTGATAACTTTACTTAACAAGGTTGACCTTTGCAGTAATATCAATGGTTTTGAGCTTGCGGATATCGTGAATAGGATTTATCCACATGTTGATAACTTGGGGGATAAGTCTGAAAACCCGCAGTCTACTATTATTAGAACTTCCATTAAAGATGGGACAGGGATTACCGAGTTTAGCGAAGCGGTTAAGAAAATGTTCTTGCGCGGTGAGATTGATAATGAAGAAGAGGTTTATATAACGAATCTTCGTCACAAAGAAGCACTTATTAAAGCTTTGGAAAGTATACAGCAAGTTAAACAAAGCCTTGATAAAAAAATGCCGGAAGATTTTCTGACGATTGATATGATGAATGCTTACGAAAATTTGGGAAAAATCATTGGCGAACAGGTTGATGATGATTTAGTGAATGAAATTTTCGGGAAGTTTTGTGTAGGGAAGTAAACGCCAAATAAAACGGCGCGGAAGTCGTCAAAGACGAAAAACCGCGCCTATTATTTAAATTAATTTAATAATGCTTTAGCTATGCGGTTTGCACAGATATCACATAACCAAATCATAGATTTTTTTAAATCATAAACTAATCCTGTTAAAGTTGTTTCATTATTTATGAAAATATCATCAACAAATGACGGAAAGGAATTTAATTGATTATGCGTGTCCATGTCAGAATTTTTATGAAAACCAGTTAATGATTCTTGAAAATACTCAATTTCATAACCATCAATATCATAATTATCTAAGTATGCTAAGGATAAATCAAAGAAAGAAGGATGTAATGAAATATTTATTGATTTTCCGGCAATTTTAGTTGCGTTTGCACTACAATCTTTACAACGAGAGGACACATTCCCATTGTTGCTAAGTACATTTATAGAAGTAATCAAAATAAGACCTAAACTGACAATTAAAAAAATAAATGTTTTCCAATTTATCATAATTATTATTTTATCCTTTCCTAAAATAAAATATACATAAAATAATTAGCTATGTAATGTGTTAACACGGGCAATTATTGTCAATTAATAGACCATATTCGGATTCTTGTGCATTGCAATATGTTCTCGAACATGTGCGGTCTCTTCTGATACCTCGTGTACAAGAAACGCTACCATGTACTCCTCCTCCTGTAAAGTACCAGTTAGTCCAACCTCCCCAGCTATGACCAAATAAATTAGAACAATCTGTCCAAGGCCAACTTTGTGGACTTATTGGCATAAACTCTACATCCAAATCTAATAAGGCAAATGATTCATCATAATAAATAGGTTCAATAAGGCCAGCATTCAATAACGCTAGTTTATCTTCATAGTCACATTTTTCTGTTAGCTCACAACAATTAATTGATAAATATACGTCATTGCTATTTTCCTCAAAATAATATGCTTCAACATTATATATGGGAAAAATAAGAAGCATAAAAATTAATATAAAACTCAAGTTTCTTTTAATACTTTTTTTCATATTATCATCCTCTATTCAAATTTCGTGAAATTAATCCACTAACAAATTACATTCTATTTAAATTAAATCACAATCAATCAAGTTTGTCAATATTAAATTTGGCAAAAATATTCATTAATTAAACAAATAATTAAAAATGAATCTTATCCTATATTTTTAATTAAGTTCTTTTTTACGAGATATAATAGGATAAATTAATGTCTTAGCAATTATATTAAGAGATTATTATATAATAAAATTGCTTTAATAAGTCATGATTAATTTATAATCAAATATGCTAAAAATATAATTAAAATTGTACCGAGATATATAATATATATAATAGTTTGTGTTTATATTATAACCGCTTTTTATATTTGAATTGGATTGACACAATTTAAGTAGTTGAGTTGAATAAAAACTTGGTGTAAAATTACTATAGCCATATATAACTTACAAGAGGTATATAATTTGAAGACAAAAACTGACATTTGTGTCATAGGAGCCGGCCATGCCGGATGTGAAGCTGCCCTTGCCGCTGCCAGGTTGGGGTTTAAAACGATTGTCTTTACAGTCAGTATTGAAAGTATTGCCCTGATGCCATGCAACCCCAACATCGGCGGCACCTCGAAAGGCCATCTTGTCAGGGAAATCGATGCCCTCGGTGGTGAAATGGCAAAAAATATTGATAAAACCTTTATCCAATCAAAAATGCTTAATCTATCTAAAGGCCCGGCTGTCCATTCTTTGCGCGCCCAGGCTGACAAATTAGCTTATAGCAATACGATGAGGGAAATTCTTGAAAATCAAGAAAATTTGAGCATTAAGCAAGGCGAAATCGTCGATATTTTAGTTGAAAATAATCAAGTGGCCGGAGTTAAAACCTTTACAGGAAATATTTATGAATGTAAAGCGGTTATTATTTGCACCGGTACATATTTGAATGCCCGTTGCTTATGCGGTGAATCGATTACGAATACCGGCCCTAATGGTTTACAGGCGGCTACTCACTTGACCGGGGTATTGCAAAAATTGGGCATCAATTTCCGTCGTTTCAAAACCGGGACACCGGCCCGGATGGATAAGCGCAGTCTTGACTTTTCAAAAATGGCCCCACAGCCGGGTGATGAAAAAATAATCCCCTTTTCTTTTAGCACTGACCCTGCTGCAATCCAAAAAGAACAAGCTTTGTGTTACCTTACTTATACAAATGAAAAAACTCATGAAATTATCCGCGAAAATCTGAATCGCTCGCCGATGTATTCCGGTTTAATCGAAGGGACCGGTACCCGATATTGTCCCTCGATTGAGGACAAGATAGTTAAATTTGCCGATAAAGACAGGCATCAGGTATTCCTTGAGCCGGAGGGTTTGTCAACTAATGAAATGTATGTCAGCGGAATGTCATCGTCAATGCCGGAGGATGTGCAAATCGCTATGTACCGTACTGTTCCCGGTATGGAAAATTGCGAAATCGTCCGTAATGCTTATGCGATAGAATATGATTGTATTGATCCGGCACAGTTAAATGCTACCTTGCGGTTTAAGGAAATAACCGGGCTTTATAGTGCCGGCCAAATAAATGGAAGCAGCGGATATGAAGAAGCTGCCGCCCAGGGTTTGATTGCCGGTATTAACGCCGCTTTATCTTTGCAAGGAAGAGAAGAATTGGTTATTGACCGTTCGGAAGCTTATATCGGTGTTTTGATTGATGATCTGGTAACAAAAGAAAATTTTGAACCATATCGGATGATGACATCAAGAGCCGAATACCGTTTGTTATTACGGCAGGACAATGCGGATTTACGTTTGGGTGAGAAGGGTTTTATTGCCGGCCTTAAATCAGCGGCGGAATTTGAAAAGCTTAATAAAAAGCAGAAAAGCATCCAAGATGAAGTGAAGCGTTTAAAGGAAACACGTATTGGTGCGGCGGGATATGTTCAGGATTTTTTGGTTCTTCATGAAAGTGCCCCATTAAGGTCAGCGGTTAGTCTTGCTGATTTATTGTCACGTCCCGAACTTGATTATAAAAAACTTGAGCTTTTAGATAAAGAGAGAGATTTATTACCGGAAGATGTTGTTGTTCAAGTAGAGATTGAGATAAAATATGAAGGATATATTGAAAGACAGAAGCGGCAGGTAAACCAGTTTAAAAAAATGGAAAACCGAAAGATACCATCTGAACTCAATTATGATGAAGTGTCAAGTTTACGTCTTGAAGCCCGGCAGAAGCTGAAAACCCTCCGGCCCCTTTCAATCGGGCAAGCATCACGGATATCCGGAGTTTCCCCTGCTGATATTGCGGTACTGTTAGTTTATATGGAGCAGTATCGGGGGCGTTAAGAGTAGTCATAAAAAAAATGAACAGATGGTCATTTATCTATTGACAATTCTTTTTTCCTATGCTAATATAATAATGAACATGGTGTCATCTTTAAAGGAGAGGCTTATGCCAAAGGTCAAAGAATCGTACTTTGAGCAAAAAAGAAAAGAAATATTAGATGCCACTTTCGCTATTTCTATGCGTAAACCTATGTATGACGTTAGTATGAGAGACATTATTTCGGAGAGCGGGTTTAGTCAAGGAGGGATTTATCGCTATTTTCCCAATGCAGATGCTATCTTCATTGCGCTCATAAACCGAGATTGCATTTTGTTCGATACATCGGCTAAACTGGATGCGTTGCAGAATAGTAGCCTCAGTCCTGAACGAATTGTGTATGAATCTTTGTTTATTTGGAAGCAGATTGTACTCGACAACCTTATCGGTGTCGGTAAGATTTATTTTGAGCTATGTTCCGTATATGCAAGCGACAAGGAAAAGTATACCGACTTTATCAAAAATATCACTATCGCTTCCGAAGAAGAAAAATTCAAGCAAAAAGGTATTATGTACGCAATACGGCAAATTGAGTCAGGATATTTTATACCAAAAGTACCTATTGAAGATATAATCTTTTTTTTGGCAACTTCATTGGATGGGATTATACGGGATGTGATTTTATATAAGCATTACCAACTTCCAACAAATCTTCCAAATGGCGGACAACTGGATGAACATAAGTTGATGCACACGTTAGCGGTAGCATTTATCACCCTTTTGGGGGGAAATGAATTAAAAATATTTGAGGAGGAACTCCACAATGAATCATCCGCATGAATTAAAACCGTTTAATCACACACAAATTATTTTGTACCATTTGCTCCCCGGTGTGCCTATTCTTTTGATTGCCATTGTCTGCGCCAATCCAACATGGGGATTTGGTTTACCTATTCTTCTTGCGATAATGTTCGGGTTTGCGTTTGGTATGCTGCCTGTGCAATGGGCTATCCTATATATAACTGCCCGCAAACAAGGCAAGAAATTGTTTGACATCATCGGCTTTACAGAAAAGGTATCGCTGATAAAAACAATTCTTTGGACTTTACCCTGCCTGATATTCGCGTTGTTTATATTTATGGTCGTTGCTCCGCTTGAGCTTCCGATATGGACGGTATTTAACTGGGTTCCCGATTGGTTCCGAGTGAACAGGTTTGATCCTTCGGCTCAGGAGGGGTTTATATTAACCCTGACCATCGTTATGAACTTTATTTTTAACGGTTTATTGGGGCCTTTCACAGAAGAAGTCTATTTCAGAGGTTTTCTTTTGCCCCGCATGAGCAAGTTGGGGAAAAGTGCCCCTTTCATAAATGTAGTGTTATTTTCGTTGTACCATTTATTTACGCCTTGGGAAAACATAACGCGAATTTTGGCATTGTCTCCGATGGTGTATATCGTTTGGTTTAAGAAAAACGTCAGAATTGCAATATTATTTCATTGCATAATTAATATATCAGGGTGCATAGGCATGTTGTTTATATAGCTTTATACAAAATACAAGACAATAATCATAACGGCCTCTTTCCCGGCAACCCGGCGCGGCGCGGATACTTCACTGGTGTCTCTTTTATCTTCTTTATCCCGATTAACGAACGCGAAATATTTGAGTTTGGCAAAGTGAAATTCATCTGCTTATCAAGTTGACCTCCCAACAAAGAAGTACTATTTTGGGCTTCAGAAATTTCCGTATCGATATCTTCCCCTTTATAGGCTATAAAAAGGCCGCCAAGCTTCACGAAAGGCAAACAATATTCCGAAAGGGTAGATAAATTAGCAACCGCACGTGAAACACACAAATCATACTGTGCCCGGAAAAATGATTGATGGGCAAATTCTTCAGCCCGGCCATGAATAGGTTTGATATCTGAAAGATTTAATTTGTCAATTACATCTTCAAGAAAAGAAATTCGCTTGTTTGTTGAATCAAGTAAAGTAATTTTCAAATGCGGAAAAGCAATTTTTAGAGGGATACCGGGAAAACCGGCACCGGAGCCAATATCAATTACCTTGGTATCTGTAAAAAAATTTAAGCCGTAGGAAATTAGTGATAGACTATCAATAAAATGTTTTTTATATATTTCACTCGGCTCGGTGATAGTCGTGAGATTGAACTTTTCATTTTCCGAGATGAGTAATTCCAAATAATAATCGAATTTACTCAATTGGTTATTACTTAATTTTAAGTTAAGTTCATCTAAATCTTGCAAAAAAATGTTATTGTTTATCATACTAAGTATAATACCACTAAAAACTTATGAAAACCAGTTAAATTTCTCTTTTCATTAACATGAATTTAGTATATGATGTTTATTAGAGACCGTTTGAGGTGGGGGTTAGGATGACTACAAATGTAAATGAAGCTTTATCAGCAATACAAGATAGTTTTTTAATTGAGAGTATTGAGCTTAAAACAAAATTACAAAGTAATTTATTACATATAAAGGAATTAGATTATTACATTAAAAAATACGCTGCAACCGAGGATGATAACTTAGCTGATGAATTAATTTTTTCACCACATGGTATTAATAATAAAGATATTAATTTACTTAAAAAAAGTGAAATAAGCCGTGAAAAAGATGCTTTGGAAGAAGAAAATCATCAGCTTTTAAAAGAAATTGATATTCTTGATGAAAGAATAAATAATATTAATGAAGTAATATCTGTTGACCCTTTTCTTAATCGTTTCGTTTTTTTGGATATGCAAGAAAAAGAAAGGCAGAGGATAGCCCGCGATTTACATGATTCCTCTTTGCAGAATATGATTCATTTAATCCATTCCATAGAATTGAGTTCTTTGTTTATTGACCGCGACCCGCAACGGGCAAAACTGGAATTGAAAACCATTGCTCAAAAAATCCGTACAGTTATTAAAGAAATGCGCGAAACAATTTATGATTTGAGGCCGATGGAATTTGATGATTTGGGATTCCAGGAAGCAGTAAAAAACATGATTGATAAACAGCAGAAAGAAACCGATATTTTTATCAATCTCGAAATGGATAAGAAAATTACAGTAACAAATGAGTTGATATTTTCAAACATATATAGAATTATCAGAGAATGTATCGCAAATGCAATAAAGCACTCATTAGCAACTGAAATTAATATTAGATTGTATGAAGATAATAATATGTTTTACGTGGAAGTAATTGATGATGGGATTGGATTTGATGATGAAAGCAGAGATGACGACTCTAACCATTTTGGGCTACAAATTTTAGAAGAACGGGTTCAGTTTTTAAAAGGGAGTTTAAATATTTATTCTTCTGGTGAAACCGGAACAGATATAAGAATTAGTATTCCGACAGATAGCATTTGATAACCAGAGTCAAAAGGTCATGCGTTTCATGTTCGTTCGTAGCTCCGTAGGTTATCAATAGACTTAATTTAACAAAGAAAGAAGGTAAAATGAGTATCAAATTAGTATTAGCAGATGACCATGTACTAATAAGAGAAGGAATCAAGAAGCTTTTAGAGTTTGATGGAAGTATGGAGGTTATTTCTGAAGCTGGTGATGGTGTAGAATGTCTGGAAGTTTTGAAGAAAGTAAGTCCGGATGTTTTATTACTTGATATTAATATGCCAAAAATAAACGGTATTGATGTATTAGAAGAAATAAAAACAAATAAAAGTGATATAAAGGTGTTGATGCTTACCGTACATAATGAAGTAGAATATTTAGTTAAAGCGGTTGATATCGGGGCAGAAGGTTATATATTAAAAGATGCCGGGTTTGTAGAACTAAAGAAAGCAATTAATACAATTGTGGAAGGCGGAACTTATATTCAATCTAATCTTATCCCTTCATTAAATTCAAGATTAATTAAGCGGGATATTGATAAAGAAAAATTAGCAATGCTTACTCGGAGAGAATTGGAGATATTAGAGCAAATAGCCGGCGGTCTTTTCAATAAAGAAATCGGCAATAATTTAAATATAAGTGAACGAACGGTAAAAAATCATATATCAAGCATTTTTAAGAAAATCGAAGTTTATGACCGTACTCAGGCAGCCGTTTTTGCGATTAAAAATAATGTAGTGAAGTTATTTGAGAATTAGATTATAAAATTGATTTAGGATTTTGCTAGAAGTACATAGTATCTCTAAAGCAAAAAGAAGAGCATCGTTTCACGTGAAACATAGTACCGAAAAAAGTCATTACTACAAGATAATGTTTCACGTGAAACATTGGAACCCAAGATATAGTTTTCAAGCGTGAAACATCCAATTCAAAATTGTGAAACATTATAAAAAACAGTGCCTTTAGTGGCGCATATTACGAAAGGCTAAACTTAAAAAAATGGGAAGAATCATTGCAATAACAAATCAAAAAGGTGGAGTAGGCAAAACTACCACATCAATAAACTTATCGGCTGCATTAGCAGACAAAAATAAAAAAGTCCTTGTTGTAGATGCGGATCCGCAAGGCAATACAACAAGCGGTTTTGGAATCGAAAAAAATTCATTAAGTTTTACTATCTATGAACTCCTATTAGGAGACTGTTCCATCAACGAATGTATTATCAAAGAAGTAATTCCTGGTGTATCTATTATTCCCTCGAATGTTAATTTGGCAGCGGCAGAAATAGAACTAATTGGAGTTGACAAAAAAGAATATATACTTCGGAATGAAATAGAGTGGGTAAGCAATCAGTATGATTATATAATCATTGATTGCCCGCCGGCGCTTAGTATGTTGACAATTAATGCGATGACAACTGCGAACACGGTTTTAGTTCCAATTCAATGTGAGTATTATGCACTTGAAGGATTAAGTCAGCTTATACATACCGTCAATTTAGTCAAAGAGAGATTGAATCCCAATCTTGATATGGAGGGGGTAGTTTTTACGATGTTTGACTCCCGTACTAATTTGTCTTCTCAAGTAGTTGAAAATGTGAAAAATCATCTTAATCAAAGAGTTTATGATACGGTTATCCCTCGAAACATACGGCTTGCCGAAGCACCTAGTTATGGTATGCCGATAAATAAATATGACCCAAAGTCCGCCGGCGCGGAAGCGTATATGTTACTTGCAGATGAAGTAATCAACAGAAAGGATAGTTGAGATATGGCAGCGAGAGGATTAGGAAAAGGGTTAGATGCTTTAATCCCAAGTACCACTGAAACACAAAAGAAAGCAATTAAAACTGAAACTAAAGAGATAAGCACGACGGGAGAAACTTTGGTTAGTATTATCAAAGTCGAGCCAAACCGCGACCAACCCCGGAAAAATTTTGATGAAGATGCCCTGGAAGAACTTGCTGATTCTATCAAGCAATTTGGTTTACTGCAACCAATTTTGGTTCAAGACCGGGTTAAATATTATGAAATAATCGCTGGTGAACGTCGGTGGCGGGCAGCAAAAAAAGCTGGCTTGAAGGAAATACCGGTAATTATCAAAAATTATACCGATCAGGAAATCGTTGAGATTTCGCTGATTGAAAATATTCAACGGGAAGATTTAAACCCCATTGAAGAAGCTCAAGCTTTCAAACGATTACTTACGGAATTTAATTTAAAACAAGATGAAATTGCGGAACGAGTTTCAAAAAGCCGTACAGCAGTAACAAATTCTATTCGTTTATTAAAGCTGTGTGATGAAGTTCAACAAATGATTATTACTGAAATGATTACGACCGGCCATGCCCGGGCTTTGATTACAATTGAAGATGCAGACCATCAGTATGCTCTGGCACAAAAGATATTTGATGAAAAACTTAGCGTTCGTGATGTTGAAAAACTAGTGAAAAACTGGGGTAAAACAGTAGTTGACAAAATCAGTGCAAAAAATAAAGATACTAATAATCTTGACATTATTTATCAAGATATGGCGGAAAAGCTCAAAGTGGTGTTAGGGACTAAGGTTTCTATAACTGCTAAAGGCGAAGGGGCAGGAAAAATTGACATTGAATTTTATAGCCACGATGATTTCGATAGGATAATCGAAAAGATAGCAAGATAGCATGTCTTAGCGACATTATATCATGATTTCGAAAGAAATCATGCCCTCCGGGGGATGCGCACTAAAGCCGCGCTGATATAATGTCTTAGCGACATTATATCATTATTCACATTACATAAAAAGAGGACATAAACATGGGAAGCAGTTTATTAAATAACATAGGATTAGGCAACTTAGATATTGGTATTATTTTGATTTTAGTTTTAATAATTATCATTTGTTTACTTAGTCTTACGATTGTTATACTAGTTAAATTTTCGAAACTAAATAAGAAATACCAGAAATTTATGCAAGGTAATACCGCCCGTTCATTGGAAGAAGATATCGTTAGGTTATATGAAGATACAAAATATGTAAAACTTGCCGTTGAGAAAAATCGAAAAGATGTCAGCACTTTATTTGATAAAGTGTCCAATGCTTTTCAGAAAGTCGGCTTAGTAAAGTACGATGCTTTTAACCAAATGGGCGGAAAATTAAGTTTTAGCTTAGCTTTATTAGATGAAAAAAATAACGGGTTTGTCTTAAATTCTGTTCATAGCGTTGAAGGATGTTATACCTATACAAAAGAAATTATTAATGGGGCAAGTTCAATTCACTTAGGAGATGAAGAAAAACAAGCACTTGAGATAGCATATGGAAAAAACAGCGATTATGAATAAGAAATCTTGAAGGGGGGAGCACTATGAAGATATGTAAGGTTGAAGAATTATTAGAAGGTCAAATATTATCGCGGGCAGTATTTAGCTATGATTATCAAATTTTGTTAGCTGAAGGGACCGTTTTAACCGAAGATTATATTGAAAAGCTCAAAAGATTGGGAATTACTGAAGTTTATCTTTATGATGAAAACTATCGGAACCTCGAATCCGTATCAGTTATGAAGCATGAAATGAAAGAGTTAATTCATAAAAATGTTCGCAATATTCTTGAAAAACATACCTATGCCCGAAACAAAGAATTGCAAAAATTAAGCAATACCGCCGAAGAAATTGTTATTAATATTCTAAAAGAAAAAGATGTTGTTGACCGGGTTTATGATATAAGGGAACGAAGCTCAGATTTGTATGAGCATTCGGTATCTACTTGCAGTCTGGCAACTTTGGTAGCCCTCAAATTGGGATTAGAGGAAGAAAGGGTACATGATATTAGCGTTGCCTGTTTACTTCACGATCTTGGGCTTCGTTATTTGAATTTTGAATATATCAATCGAACTATTGATGATTTTAATACAGTTGAAGCAGTTGAATATTATAAGCATCCCATCTACGGTTATACGTCGATAAAAGAAGAAACGTGGATTAGTGAACTAGCAAAATCAATCATATTGAATCATCATGAGTATATTGACGGCTCCGGTTTTCCTATGAAAATAAAAGATTTGCCGCTGGAAACAAGGATTGTTGCAACTTGCGACATGTTTGATGAGATGATTTGCGGAATCTTTCAAAATAGATGGAAGGTTTATGAAGCTATTGAAAACCTGAAAGTTTTGCGTGGTTTTAAATATGACGAGAAAGTGGTTAGCGCTTTATTAGAATTTCTTGCTGTGTACCCGGTTGGTAGTATTGTTGTAACTAATGAAGAAGAAACCGGTATGGTTATCCGGCAAAACAGAGCTTTTTCCGAACGGCCGGTTTTGAAAATAATCAGAGATAAAGAAGGAAATCCCCTTAAAGAAAACAAGCAAGTTGATATGATGAAAGAAAAGACAATTTTTATTGTGAAAGTTATTGAGTAGCTGAATCATAAAATGGATGTCCGGTTGACAAAAAGTTTTTTTAGATGTATATTATGAAGAGTTTATAAAGAGGTGTACATGATTGACATTAAGTTTCTTAGAGATAACCCTGAAATCGTTAAAGAAAATATCCGAAAAAAATTTCAAGACCATAAGCTTGCTTTAGTCGACGAAGTTATTGAATTAGATTTAATAAACCGCAATACGAAACAAGAAGCTGATGACCTTCGGGCTAACCGTAACAAGATATCCAAAGAAATCGGCACATTGATGGCACAAGGAAAAAAGGAAGAGGCCGGAGAAAGAAAAGTTTTAGTTGCCGCTCACGCTAAGAGATTACAAGGATTAGAAGCAAAAGAAAATGAACTTGAAGAAAAAATAAATCAAATAATGATGGCCATCCCTAATATTATCAATGATGATGTACCGCTTGGCCGCGATGATAGTGAAAACGTCGAAGTTAATATCTATGGCGAACCCGTTGTTCCTGATTTTGATATTCCTTATCATACGGAAATTATGGAAAGTTTCGCCGGGTTAGATTTAGATAGTGCCAGAAAAGTTTCCGGCCAGGGCTTTTATTATTTGCTTGGTGATATTGCAAGGCTTCATTCGGCAGTTATATCATATGCCCGTGATTTTATGATTGACCGTGGCTTTACCTACTGTATTCCGCCATTTATGATTCGCTCAAATGTTGTTACCGGAGTAATGAGTTTTGCCGAAATGGATGCAATGATGTACAAAATCGAAGGCGAAGATTTGTATCTTATCGGTACCTCTGAGCATTCGATGATAGGTAAATTTAACGATAGTATTATAAGCGAAAGTGAATTACCGCAGACTTTAACCAGTTATTCGCCCTGTTTCCGCAAAGAAAAAGGCGCGCATGGTTTGGAAGAACGTGGTATTTACCGGATTCATCAATTTGAGAAGCAGGAAATGATTGTTGTATGCAAACCCGGAGATTCATCTTTTTGGTTTGAAAAATTGTGGCAAAATACCGTTGATTTATTTCGTTCCCTTGATATTCCGGTCCGGACTTTGGAATGCTGCTCCGGTGATTTAGCTGATTTAAAAATTAAATCATATGATGTTGAGGCGTGGTCGCCCCGGCAGAAAAAATATTTTGAGGTAGGAAGTTGTTCAAACTTGGGTGATGCCCAAGCCAGACGGCTTAAAATTCGTGTTAATGGAGAAAATGGAAAATATTTTGCCCATACATTAAACAATACCGTAGTTGCGCCCCCGCGCATGTTAATCGCTTTCCTTGAAAACAATTTGCAGGCAGACGGAACAGTACGGATTCCCGCTGCACTTAGAAATTATATGGGCGGAGCGGATAAGATATTATGCCGTTAAGGAATAATAGCAGCGTAGTTTTAGTGTGCATCCACAAGCTATGATACGTAGTAATCAAAATCAAACGGGAGGAAAGGCCTTGCATAGATATATGCGCGCAGTCGGTTTTAGCCAATTATCAGACCGCAATGAAGTTAAACAACTTTTGACTGATATCGTTCTGCAATCAACTTCTTGTACTTATACAACCAATTCTGATAATATTATTTTGGCAGAGTTTAATAAAAACTATGCCGATAATATTGGTGTTGCTGTTTGTGGTGAATTTGACAAAGATGACAAATTTATATATGAATATTTTTATCCTTATATGCGCGGGTCATCAATATCAACCAGTGAAGATGTTTCCGTCGAACGGCATGCTTCACAAGAGTCATATGCCGGGGTTTGTGATGATATCCGTATTGGTGTTTCACTTATTTTTTATCTGCAAAATATGATCACATATGTAAAACTTAAAAACGCCGGTAAACTTCCTGTCCGTAATACGAATTTGACCCTGTCCGGTTTATCTATTGAGGGAACGATTTTATTTCCGATTATTAAAAATGAACATGACCGACGCCGGATAAACCGCGCTAATACTAATAGAAGTAATCTTATTCAAGCGGCCCGGCAGGGTGATGAGGAAGCTATTGAAAGTTTAACAATAGAGGATATGGATACTTATACGACCATATCTAAGCGGATTAACACTGAAGATGTGTTTAGCCTGGTTGATACCTTTTTTATGCCTTATGGAGTTGAATGTGACCACTATTCAATAATGGGCGAAATCCTGGACTCCCGGTTAGTCCACAATAGTCAAACCGGCGAAGGTGTTTATCAGCTTGCAATTAGCTGTAACGATATTAATATCGATATTTGCATCAACGAAAATGATCTTCTTGGCGAACCGGAAGCCGGGCGCCGCTTTAAAGGAGTTATTTGGGCGCAGGGATTTATTAATTTTCCTGAAGAATAGAAAAGGCGCGCCAAAAATTGCGTGTACATGCAATTTTTGTGTGCATTAGACTATGAACAGCGCTAGCTGTGAATTGTCTCCGTAGCTCAGTGGATAGAGCACTCGCCTCCTAAGCGAGGGGTCGGACGTTCAAATCGTCTCGGGGACGTTAAAAAGCACTGGAAATTTAACAACATCTATAAAAAGCCGGTTATCAAAATTATTGGATTTGCAACAAAATGTTTTGATTTCATTTGCTTTTTTCGCAGATAAATGTTAGAATTAATAGAATTTTGTTTTTTATTGTGGAAGGCAGGAAAGAAATGAGTAAAATTACATTTGATTATACGAAAGCGGCTTCGTTTATTGCCGCTGATGAAATAGAAATGATGAGGGGGCAAACCACTGCCGCCCGCGAACTTCTTGTTTCAAAAACCGGCGCGGGAAATGATTTTTTGGGCTGGATTAATTTGCCGGTCAACTACGATAAAGATGAGTTTAGCCGAATCAAAAAAGCGGCAGCAAAAATAAAAGAGGATTCAGAAGTTTTAGTGGTTATTGGTATCGGCGGGTCTTATCTGGGTGCCCGCGCGGCAATAGAGTTTTTGCGCCATAGCTTTTATAATGCGGTCAGCAAAGAAATTCGTAAGGCACCGGAGATATATTTCGCCGGTAATTCAATTAGCTCTACATATCTAAAGCATTTAATTGAAGTCATTGGCGACCGTGATTTTTCGGTTAATATTATCAGCAAATCCGGCACAACAACCGAACCGGCGATTGCTTTCCGTGTCTTTAAGAATCTTTTAGAAAAAAAATATGGTAAAAAAGAAGCCGCCGCCCGGATTTATGCAACTACTGATAAATCACGCGGGGCATTAAAGAAGTTAGCAACTGAAGAGGGTTATGAATCTTTTATTGTGCCGGATGATGTTGGCGGCCGGTTTTCAGTCCTTACTGCCGTTGGGCTTTTACCGATTGCTGTAAGTGGTGCAGATATTGACAAATTGATGGAAGGGGCAGCAAGTGCCCGTAAAAATGCGTTAGAAGCTGACTTTAATAAAAACGATGCTTTGTTATATGCCGCCTTACGAAATATCCTTTTGCGTAAGGGTAAAGGCATCGAAGTTATGGCTAATTATGAGCCTTGTGTACATTTCATTTCAGAATGGTGGAAGCAGTTATACGGTGAGAGCGAAGGCAAAAATCAAAAGGGTATTTTCCCGGCGAGTGTTGATTTAACTACCGACCTGCATTCAATGGGGCAGTTTATTCAAGACGGTGCCCGTACTCTTTTTGAAACAGTTATTGATATCGAAACAAGCCGTGATGAAATAATTCTTGAAGCGGAAGCGGTTGATTTGGACGGGCTTAATTATTTAACAGGCAAATCAGTGGAATTTGTCAACCGCAGTGCTATGAACGGAACGATTCTTGCCCATACTGACGGGCAAGTACCGAATCTGATTATCAGGGTTCCCGAGGTTAATGAATTTTATCTTGGTGAACTCTTTTATTTCTTTGAATTTACCTGTGGCGTTTCCGGTTATATCTTGGGGGTTAACCCGTTTGACCAGCCCGGGGTCGAAGATTATAAAGCAAATATGTTTGCATTGCTTGGCAAGCCGGGTTATGAAGAAAAAAGAGAGGAACTATTGAAACGGTTAATGTAAGAGTTTATCTAAAATATCGGGAGAAGGCCCGACACAAAAGATAAATTAGGCTTTACACGGGAAGAATGGCTAAAATATCATTCTTCAGATAAATATTATTAATTAAGTAACAATGAATATGGTTAAAGGAACAATGTGAAAATCATTGACAGCTTACTTCTGAGGTAATGCGGATGCATGTATTCAAGTATACCGGATATCGGTACACTCGTCTTTATGAAAACCATTGTGCAGTTTTGCATGAGAAGGTGAATACATGCGGTTGAAGCAAAGTCCTAAGACTTGCCATATTCAATTTCTGTTCTTTGGTGAGAAAGAGAGGAGATTAATATGACCAAAAAACAAAAGCTAAGCATCATCGCTATCTTTGCGGGAATTATCATTATTGCCGCCGGAATAGCAGTTTTCCTGAATCTCAGGGAAACACAGGAAGGTATCAAAAACTTTCAAGTGGAGATTATTTCTGACCACAACAATTACCACGTAACAAAGAATGAAAAATCGGATTTACTTTATTTAGGCGAGTATCTGCGGATAATGCCTGCTTGTCAGGGTACAGAAAGTGCCTTTGGCTTTTTCGTCACCGGCTGGGATGGCGTAGAAAGTGATGATGATTTCTTTTGGTGGGTGAGTGTCAATGGTGAGGATTCATTTGTTGGCGTTGATGAAATTCCATTAACTGATGGCGACATTTATACCTTTACCCATACCGGGGGCTGGTAATATGTCAATTCGCAAAATAGTCAGGCTGGCATTTTTAAGTGCCATCCTGACAGTTGCCATGATGGCGATTAAACCATTACCAAATATTGAACTGATATCATTGCTTGTTATTATTTATACTATCTTGTTTGGAAAAGATACTTTTATTGTCGTGACGGTATTCACCTTGATAGAAGGGCTGATGTGGGGCTTTGGCCTTTGGTGGGTTAGCTATTTATATGTATGGCCGCTTTTGTGCTTGATAGTGCTTTTATTAAAGCGTTTTATTAAAGATGATTTCCTTATCTGGGCGGTGGTATCGGGAGTTTTCGGCCTTTGTTTCGGTTCATTTTTTGCAATTGCCTATCTTCCAATTGACCCGGCTTATGCGCTTTCTTATTGGATTGCCGGATTACCATGGGACGTTTGGCATGGAGCATGGAATTTTATTTTAATGGCGGTGGCAGGGAAGCCAATTTATAATGTTTTGAAGAAGGTTAAAATATAGTTGAATAGTCCAGCGGTGATATGTCAATAGGGTAAATGAAAATATTTATTATTTTTTTCCCAAATATAGCGAGAGACAAAAACACCCACCCAAACCCTAGCAATTCGTGTTTTTTTGAACACTAGGGAACCAGACACGATTTTTTTTGAAAGCTTCATAGCACCGTCTTGTGAGTTTTGGATGGTAAAAGAGC
>Ga0131853_10006375_pt1 | contig 21284 bp, 6 predicted proteins | sample TergutLab28metaG_FD_92764 | JGI IMG/M metagenome (GOLD analysis project Ga0131853, IMG submission 92764) | Labiotermes labralis P1 segment gut microbial communities from Petit-Saut dam, French Guiana - Lab288 P1 (version 2) (version 2) | ecosystem: Host-associated > Arthropoda: Insects >... | reverse complement strand
TTTTTTTGCAATCATTAATTCACTTACGCTTTCACCCCAGTCCTTCACTTCTCATCACTTACTACTCCTATAAACCTTTTCCATAAAGACTCCCCCCCCCCTTCCCTATACTGCGCACTTCACTTCGCCACATTCCATTTCACTTTGCTTCGTTCACTTCACTTCACTGCATTGCACTTCGCTACCCTCCAAGTTAGATAACTTTTCACTTCACTAGACACCGCTTCTCTACACTTTTCGATGATTTCCAGTACACTTTACTTCCTTTTAATTCAACTCGATTGTCACTTTCCTTACTCTCTTTTTAAAAGTGATTGGTTTGCAGGGGAGAGTTCCTAACACTTCTGCCGGTAACTGGTTCCAGTGTTGGATGGTCCTATTTACAAAAGAATATTTCCCTATATCCGTCCTTTGCCTTCTACTCCTAATTTTCCTTTCATGATCTACCCTGCTCAGATAGTGTGGTCGTTCTAATCTGTCACCAATAGGCTTCAACGCGCGTTCCCCAGAGTACGCGTTGAAGAGGGCATGTATGTACGTAATTATGTGTGTTCGTACGTACGTATATATGTACGAGTATGTACGTTATGTGTGTTTAAATATGTGCCTACCTATATATGTTTGTTTGTTTCTTTCTTTCTTTCTTTCTTTCTTTCTTTCTTTCTTTACGGTGATTGAATTCTACTGTTTCATTCACCATTCAATATGTTTGTACCAAATCCACAGAAGGAAGTCGCAAAGGTGGCGGGAATAACGGAGTGCTAGACACACACTGTTTATTGCTATATTCTCTCTGGTGTAAGCCAACCACCCAAAAGAACTTGTTGCTAGATATAGTTTCAGATTCTAACGTGGCCTATTGCGTAAACTGGACCCTCCGTATTCCGTAATCTTTGCCATTAAGTTTTAAAATAATATTTTCCTTTTTAATACAAACAATTCTACATTGAATACTAATTGACTGGTTCTCTTGGTGTTTTAGGGAACAGAATATTTAGAATCGTTCTATCCGAACATAACAAAACCGTACGAAGATGTGAGTCAGTGCCATAAGAAAAGAAAAAAGCCTAGACGGAGAAAGAAGCCCGGGGATGGGCAGGATGAAAATGAAGATGACGAAGAACTTGAAAAAAATACCAAAGTTTACGACAGTATTACCGATCAACAGTCATCAAAGTTAAACAACTGCGAAAGAACAGCATTTTCATGGTTAGTGTTTCTCATTTTGAGTGTCTTGTTATTCTGGAGTTGAATCAAAGTGTGAATATATTTATCAGACGAGTGAATATTTCAAACTGTTCTCAGAAAATAGATTTTACGAAACATAAATTTCTATGCCTTGTTTTGCGAATTATGTCACTACTGGTAAAATATGAAGAAAATCATTTGCGGAAATGTAAGGGAATCGAAAAAACTTTAGTATATTTTCCTCCAAGTGATAATTTTTCTACCAAATGCTACACGAATTAGTTATGTAACTGTGTGAATCTAGTAATTAGCCTTGACAGCTTTAAAAGGCAGTAGTACGTAATATTGTGCAAGCACCGACACAATACAAATATATGTTTAGGACCAAGTTCCTTTGAGAGATTAGTAAAAATTAATAAGTAATTTGATATGTCAAATCGCACATGTAAATGCACAGTTATGAAAAGTGGGAAATTGGTATCTTAGTTGTTACTATACAACAAGGAACGTCAGAGGTATTGAACAAGTGCAATAGACCCTGAAACATTTAACATTGGTGTATCCTTAGTCAAATAAGTGTAGGGAATCTCACCTCTGAACCTTGCGTCCTGAGGGTCAGATTTAGATATAGGCCTCAAGGATACTCTTACAGAATTTCGTTGCACACAATGTCAATAGAGATGGCTCCCTGCTTTATAATGCCGATAAGTGAGTGTTCTATGAAACAGGACTATTTTCGTTTTTTGTACATCTGAATAAATTTTATGTATGAAAAAGTGTCATTTTCATCGGAAAAGAATAGTTTATACTCATTGATGTAGCAGACACAGAGACCAAGCGAGACCCGAAATCTTCATGCTGTACCCGAATGTGTTTTTGGCACGGAAGGACGCATTGTTTGGTAATATTTTGCTAAATATGGCAGCGTAGAAATAATGATTTCTGAAAGGCCATCACTTCTGTTATCTGAGTTATTCAGTTTCTGCTGCAGTTTACCGTAAATATACGGCTAAAACTGCGTTACAAAGAACATGAAAATTTTAAGAGCTCTCATATATATTGCTCTGTTTTCTTTACAATAGATTGACACGACGTAATAACCTGCCATGCTTTCTAACCTGGATAACCTGAATTGAAGCAACAGAAAAACATATTTAACCAAAAGCTTATTTATCCTTCAAATGATGATCCTCTTGGTTTTAAGCCGTCTATTAGTGTGGCTGCAGTGGGTGAACAAATTGGTTTAGGCGAAAACTCAGCATCAACCTAATCCAATTGAGTCACCCTGAAGAAGGAGGCAGCACATTCCTCCGAAACGTCTGAAGGAAGCGTTTAAAACTTAGAAGACCATCACTTCAGCAATTGGTACCCGCCGCCAAAAAAAACTGAAGTATTTTATCACGTATTTTCCCATTGTATGAATTTGTGAGAAATAAAAATTAAATTTATCTTTTCTGTAAACTTCGTGATGTTTTCGAGGTGAAATGTACGACCCCGTGAAAACTGTAGGAAAATTACCTATACGTAATTATTATTTGGAATGTGGTCATAAATTCTGGAGTGTAAAGTACATACTGTTGCGCATAACATAATCTTGCCTTAGAGGGGCATAAAAGACGGAATTCAGGGCACGAAAATTTATACATATTTTCCATACACAATTTTATGATACTTCTTCTATCACACATTCTATACCAATAGAGAATATATTATTTATTTTTGTATATACTAGGAAGTGTAAAATAATCGTTGTTGAACTTGGTGCTAATTACATTTAATACTATACTTAAAATGAAGGGAAATATCTACGTGCACCTATGTAACGTAATCGGTCTATCTTCTTCACTGTGATAGATTATCATATATACTGTACAAAATGAAGAGACCAATAATAGGTGTTACTAAGTTTAAATTAAGGGTTTTATTTGGAGTTCTTGTACAAGCCTCCGAGAAAATAAATGAAGACGAAGCATGTATTATACAGTAATTAGGGTGACTGCCGTAATTTATCTTCTTACCAAACCGATTGCTCTTTTCTCAATCAAACATTCAGGCGTCCCGCAAAGTTATGTAATTACTCAGGCCTTCTTTAAGTTATAACACGTTACGTTCCGCCTAGTTTTTGAAACACAGCTTCTGATATTCGGAAGTGGCATGAATGTTTATCTCTTTTTCGTTTACTTTTGTTTATACGTTCAGACGTCCAGAAAATCTGTGTAATTAATCAGACATTCTGCAATTTGGGAAAAATGCATTCCAATTAATTTTTGAATCACAGCTACTGATATTTAGAAGCTGCACGAACCTGACTAAGCAGTCATTTGTCTGTCTCTCTTTTGTTTACTTCGTTTACTTTCAAGAGTTCTTCATTAAGTTATAACAAGTTGCAATCCGATTAGTTTTTGAATCAGCTATAGACCCGTATAACATGAACCAACAAAATACATTATCTTCTTTTAACCCTCTAAACGCCAAGTTAAATACCATCTGCCATCTGCTGGCATTATTTGTAGTTCACCATATTCTCCACGTTAGCAGGATAAGGGTTAAATTATTTCAATAATAAGCCTCTACTTGTTTCGAGCAAGCTTGCTGCTCATCAGGAGGATTAACTCTGTATAAACAGGATCCTGCCAGCAGCCAGTCAACATAACGCAATTGGTATAGTCATTACCAATTGCTGTTTATACATAGTTGATCCTCCTGATGATGAGCAGCAAGCCTGCTCGAAACATGTAGAGGCTTACTATTGAAATTAATTAAAAGAAAATATTGCATGTTGTTGGTTCATGTTATACGGATATATCAAAATGCACGGTCAACAAAACATTTCAAAGAATCACAGCTATAGATATTTGCAATTTGCACAAACCTGAAAAAGGAGGCGTATGTGTGTTGTTTTTTTTCTCAAAGAATTCAGAAGGCACTACTTAATTATATTGCCTTGAATATGGATTTCAAATTTTTCTGGTTTCTGACAGACTTCTGCCTATTTGCTTATTTGTTTCCAAGGTTGCCAACGGGAGTGGAATTCTATTTTAAATTACCAGCTGCAGCTTCTCTAAATATCGATTATCGACATTCAGTGGAGCATAGATTTTTTTTGTGCAAATCATGGAGGCGCTAGTCCTAAATAAATCTTTGTTACGCGCTTCTTCCTTTGACATCAAATCGCCAGATAAAGACAGAGGTTTAAAACAGAAATATTATTTTATACCACACTCCAGTGTCACGGGAATTAATTTAAAAATTTGCATTTCTATAAATGTGTTGGTGACACGTGGTGGCGCACTTGGTTGAGACGCTGCGCTACAAGCCGGAATATCGCGGGTTCGAATACCGATGGTGTCATTGGAATTTTTAATTGACGTAATCTTTTCGGTCGCACTATGGACCGGGAGTTGACTCAGACTCTAAGAGAAATGAGTACCAGGAATATTTCCTGAGGGTAAAGGTGGCCGGTGCGTAGATCCGACAACATTACCACCCTCATGTGCCGAATGTCTTGAAATCTGGGAGCCTCAACCTCCTGCAACTCTCAGGGCCTGTCCGGGCCTGTACAGGTAATACAAAAAAAGAATTATTGACAATACTTTACAATGAGGGCGAATACAAATAAAAGGCTTTCACAGACGAAGTAGTTTAGATGTGACAGATCTACACGTCACCGTTAAATATGAAATTATTCTTGTGTCTAAAAGCAAACGTATTAGTTATAAGTGGAGAAGCCAATTCGAAATGAAGCAAGCCGTTATCATGCAAGTTTATTTTGATCTCAGTATCGGTTGATGTATCCTTCTAAAGGATTATTTTATTAAACCTAATCGTAAATTCTGTTGTCTTCGCATACTTGATTTAGAGTACGACTACATTTTATCAAAATGCAAAATATAAGTGACAGTAGAATATTTTTTAGAATAGACAAAAATGCATAAAATTTCAATTCTGCTTCAGTTTTTACAAAATTCCTGTTGCAAGTGAAAGTTTTATTTGTTAAACGACTGTGGTGTCGAGTGTCTTTTAATTATTTTTTATTAAAGGCCATTCTTTAGTCCCATAAAATAAAAAGACAAATTCCATGTCATTTATTATTCATTATTGAATTTAATTTCTAATAAGAGTGTCGTTAAATTAAAAATAAATGTGTTCAAACATGTAGGCTGAGTCATTTGCTTTGTAATATGACATTTTCGTATGTAATATGAATTACAAAGTCAGATAATGGCAGCAATTTGTATTCGAAATATAGCGTGGTAGTTATAACCTTTACAGGGAAAGTGTACATATGTCACATAAATACACATGTAGCAAATTCCTATCCACTGATATAATACCTGCATCTTTGCCTTTCCACAATTATTATTATTATTACCACAAATGATTTCAATCGATATAATCCCAATTTCTAGCTTGTACACACTCATCTTACGCCAGTAGGCCTATAACAAATGTGGCTACATTTATGTCAGTTTAAACATTGCCACATAATCGAGGATTGTGTTCTTCTGGGTTATGACTTCGTGTAATTTCGTAGATCCTTACCAGCATTTCAAAGTAACGTTCTGCCTATATCATCTACCTTGAAAATGGAGGCAGTGTGTTCCTCAAACTATGAAATTACACGGACTGTGGATCAGAAGGCTGTAGTGTAATTTTTACTGCCATGACAAGCTTAGATTTCGCAGTCTTTAATTAGTTGTTTTCGTATTAAAACGTTCACAGTAAGCGCAACTAACGAACATAATAGGTTGAAGAAATCCAACGAGATGCAACAGTATGTAGATATTTATTTACTGCTAAATTACTCTACATTTTTCGGGCGTCCATCGCGCCCATCATCAGGAGTACATAAAACTGTAGTTGCACCCTTTGCTACAGATCATACTATCTGGGGAGCAAGCTTCCTCAAACGTGACCAAATCTGCACACTGTTGCATCTCGTTGGATTTCTTCAACCTAGAATTACGATGCACGGAACCACGAATATAACATTTAACGAACTTAATGTTCCTCATTTGTCTTGTCTATTACAAAACATGTTCCGAAACAAAATCACTGAAGGGAAAATGACTCGGTCTGTCATATTTTGTACCTTCAGGTATAAAGTTACTGGGCAGCAAACTTTGATGTTGCCTGCCACGTAGCACCCATCACATCAAGTCATTTTTTCCTTTGCTCCGATATGTCAGGTGTCTCAATGTTGATCGTGTTGATGTGTCACTCAGGTTCACTTGTCCTTCATACAACTCCAAAAAAGATTTTCAGAAGGATAATGTCAGTGACGGTGGAAGCCGTGGGTCCAGAAACTCCCGAGCAGCTGACTTCCACTGTCGTGAGGCACCATCCATTTGCAGGAAAACTAAAGGCTGTAGTTCTTATATTTTTGGTACAACACAACAATTTTTAGCGTTTTCGGATTGACTTACGTCGGTAAAGTTTCTCTTACGAATAAGATTGAGCCAATAATCGTGTTATCCATTAATCCACATCCGACATAATTGACGGGTTGTGAGGAATGTGTTGCACCGTTACATTTTGACTCTCACACTTTCGTATTTGCTCGAATTTTTTTATTGACTTTGACACTGACAGGAATTTGTTTCTTACGGAACCAGAATTTGCACAAGGAGACAGTTTCGTTCAACAACGTGCATGGTTCAGAAGGTCACTAAGCAAAGACTGTCTATTTTGAGAGGTCATCGGGTTTCATCAGCATCACCATTCACCCTGTTTGTGCGTGAAAGTTCGGACTTTTATGCGTAAGTATACGCATTCTTGTTCAATACTTGAAGCAATATGCTTGGACTTCTTGGGGCTACGTAATTAGGCTGATATTTGACTACCTAGTCACAAGTACCTTCGGCTTTTATTCCCCTTCAATATACTGTGTGGTGTAAGGAACTTCCTCTTCCACTCTCTGAAACCTGCTAAACTTGGCGATAAGTTTTTGCGCTGTTATCACTCCTTTGAATCGGCAAGCCACAAAAGGAACATAATCATTGCTCGGACGGTCGACCGATTGGTTTCTGATCGGTTACAGCTAATTCGCCTTGCTCATATTGTCTCAGTCGGGATGCAAAGAAACTTGTGCCTGAAGGAACAAAATCAGGAAACCGAGCCATTCTCTCTTCAGCACTTTATTTCAAATTGTGTTTTGTAATAAGAAATATAAATTAGAAAAGTCCTATGCATACAGAAGGAATGTTGAAACAAAATGCACTTGACCTGTAGCCTACATACAAAATAAACTTTATATATATATATATATATATATGGTCCGTAGTTTCTGTGACAATGTCTGCAGTTCTTAATTGCTCTTGATTGTGGCTAGAGAAACGACAGTTTATATGTACATATGTGTCACAGTATAAGTTATCCCCGTTGATCAGCAACGATTAGCATCGCTCGACATTCATTCAGCTTGATATCCATCGATTGAAACTTGTCTCTTACTGAACTCCCAATTTGTGTTTTTATTATATCAGTATTATGTCACGGTCGTGACATTATAACGTCATTTTTAAGTTTTCGTGTTTTCGGGCTACTGTGATAGTAGCCGAAACGTTAAAAGTGCCCAGTTGTGTCACATAATTTGTTGCATGGTACAGCCCTTAGTTTAGACACAAATTTAGGTAATGTGTCTCTTACAGCATTAGTTTTAACAACTCCATTACGGACTCATCTACAGAGGACTGTGAAAACTGATTGTGGAATGTATAGTTTAGTGTACCCTGTCACGAAATTCGTTAGGTTTGCTCTAAATGTAAAAAACGGCAGATTGGAGTTAATAGGATGAAAAAAAATATTTGACAGGGAAGGAACTATTGTTGCAGTGCAAAGGAGAATGTAACAAAGTATGTAAACTGTTTATCGACTGGAACCTAAATAAACTCTTCAAAACAATTCACAGTTACAAATCCAGTTATTTTTAGCAGATGGCCGGTGTGTGAATGTAGTTTTGTTTAACCGGCAGAGCCGATATGAAATTGTTTGTTTAAATCAGCAGTGCGCGAATACTTAGTCGCGACACATTTCAGAACTGCCACTTGTTTCGTAATTATGACTTCAGGATTTAATTAACTGCAAAATAAGAATACAACAATAATTTCACTATTGCAATATTTCCTAAAATACTACGATATTGATGGAATACCATGTTCTGCTTTTCAGCATAGTAAAGCTTTTAGCAAGACGCACTTTTTTCTCATATATATATAGTTGCTTATAAACTCTTTTTCCCATATAAAAAAGTGAGGAAACCGAATCAATGGTGGAAGTAAAGAATCTCCTGCATACTAAGCAGTCTGCCCACAGCTGATTTCATCAAACCCAAGAAGTATAAGGTAGTGCAATATTTATATGTACATATACTGCTGTATCATAAGTTTGTAACTCATAGAATAAACCAGTACAAAATGAGTTCATGAGAAATAAGTGTAAATAACAGCCTTCGTATTTCGCAGCCCTTATGTTCTGTGTGTGTGTTTGTGTGTGTCTTGTAACCCAAATCAAGAACGAGGCAGAAAAACCTGACGGTTTTCAATTCCCGTTATTTTGGCAAACATGTGGGGTTCGTTACCAGAGCCAAAGTCAGTTTCTAGATTGTTTCATACCATTTTAGTAACAACAGAGCACTGGACGGCATAACATGTTGCGTTAGTTTTTGAAACATTTCAAGGATGATGATTCTGTTCTTACAAAAATAAAATCAGAATATTTCCTACTGGGCAACTTAAAATCCATTATATCTCCATCAGCGTCTTCGTCACAGCCAGAAATTGACTCTGTGGTGTGGTGTCGCATCTTCTGGTGACACTGACCCTTATTTCTTTGAAACCAGCGAAGGTTCGGCAGTTACTGCGACACCCTAGCGCTGTCTGGATATGTTTTGTGACTTCTGTGAACTAGAGTTACTTTGTGGAATTGGTGTGTCTTCGGTAAGGTTTCAGCAAGATGGGGAAATTTCCAGCACAGAGTGAGCATCATTAAGCAGTCTGCCAGAAATATTTCCCAAGCATCTCACTTCCCATAGTGGGGATGCTCCGTGACCTGCGCTTTCACCTTATCTATCCACATGTGTTTATTTTCTGTGGGCGCATCTTGAATATAAAGTGTTCGTCTCAGCCTAGAACCATTTAGGAACGAAGCACAGAATTCCGGAAAAGATGACATGTTGGGTGGTGAACAGTTTTGGAGGAAGGCTGGAGCAGTGTGTGAAGATGTTGGGAGACATCTAAGTGACGCACTTAAAACAATGGCTCGCAGTTTATTTTACCGAAACAACAATTATTGCGTAATGGGTTGTAATTTCAGTAAACTATTCAGTTTTAAAAACCTTCAGATTTTTCTGCAGCACCCTGTACTTTCATCGCTGAAAAACACGTAACTTCACTGCTCTTCTTCTGGGCTGTTAACTTAAACCCATCATTATGGAAACCCTCAAATTTCATACGTTATCATTTTATTGTGGTGATAATGACATGCCATGTGTCACCAAGCATTACAACAATAAAAAATTGATGTTTTAATGCGATTACTTTTTTCAAACTACGGGAAGCCCATAGTTGATTTAATATGGACTGCAGTACTCTACCTCTCGTAGCGTGGATTATCACATTTCGTGTCGCGACCTAAACTTTGTGTGCACGTTCGCAAGAGCTTCCTAGTGGATCATGGGCTCCCAAAATGATCAGTATTACAACATAAAGCTTTGTCGATTTTGTGGGATGTTGAGCAGGTGTTGGTAGTAGTATCAGTGTGGGCGACCGGCAAAAGTGTGGTAAGGCCCACTGCTGTGGAGGAAAAAAAATTTATTGATGTAAAATTTGGTATCAAAATGTGTCAGTTGTTAGTTAGCCTTATGAGTGACGATTCATTACCCGTCTTTAGAAGGAACTCTTTATCGCGAAGGCGTGTGGTATATTATTAACACAAGACAGGCGATGTACTTATAACGTAACATTGAGGCATGTTCGAGTAAACATTGTTGCAGCGGAAGAGCAGTAAGTGTTACACAGTTTCAGTGCCTGTTTGTAGCCTTAGGTATCCAGCATGCAGTGCGCATGCGCCGTATTGTCATCTTAGGCCTGTCCGGCTCTACAGTATTTTTCCATACAACCCCATAAATGGTACGATTTTCGAGGAAAAAAAAGTTATTGAACATAAAATGTGACTTTTTATTTTCCCTACAATTTTGTCTGGAATATTTCTCATTCTAAGAAGAATTGAGTGAGATACGATAAAATTGTTTATTGATCTTCATGCAAAGTGCCCATTGGTTTTGTTAGATTTTAATGAAGCTTGAGTCTATCGACAGATTTTCGAAAAATGCTTAAATATCACATTTCATGAAAATCGGGCAAGTGAGAGCAGAGTTGTTCTATACGGACAGACAGACAGAAATTACGAATCTCACTTTTCACTATTTTTCGAAAGCCCTTAACAAGACACAAAGAGTTTTGTCTGCGAAACAAATGTCGTGCAGGTCTATTGCCTACAAAGATTAAGTGTACAAAACGGTTTTCAGTAATGTGTGTATCCACTTTTGACCTGTGTTCGACAATATGCAAAGTATATGTGATTTACTCCCTCATGAGGCTGCTCGTACTCTCTGTGATATGTTTGTACGTAACCTTCGTTCATACCCGCAGCCTTACAGCAGCAAGATCTCGATAAGTGTACGTTATTTAGAACATCTGATTGCCACTGGCGGTCAGCCAAGTGGCTGGCCCTCCGAGGCTGTTTCGTTACAGAAGTGATTGGCATCAGTAGCTGTAGTGGAACATTGAAGTAAACACAGCCTTGAAACGTACTTGGGGAGAGAGAAAACAAATATTGTGGAAAATACTAATAACAATATTTGGACTTCCCCGCTGTAGATTCGTCTATCTAAAAATGGACAAATGGAGCCAGTACCTGCTTCAAAAAGTTGGTAGTCACCAGAATACACGATGTCATATTCCAGGAAACGTGAATTTTGATAGTATAGCAATGCATCAAACAAGGAGTGGTGTTGAATGATAGGGACACTGTACTTGTCGTATATGGGAAAGAAATTAAATTACATTCAAATATCATTATGTAATACGACCTCAATATAGTTAGAGCTACACTGTGGTCTCTGCACAGGTATCAGTTACAGGCGACTGCTGCATTCAGTTTGAAATGAATTCATTCGATGTCAAAAACATCTGAAATGAATTGGTGTAAATTATAGAAGACGCTCTGTACCAAAGTGCAGGCTGAGTTTTAATGACAGTTTTCAACGCTATCTTAATAAAACCAATTTCAAGCGCCAGTGTCGTGTGACATGGGAATTCGAAACCTGCTTCAATAGTACAATCAGTTGTTTCAATTTATCCACCAAACACACAAAAGAAATTCTGCCATTTCAAAAGACGTTTCCAATTAACACGCAGAAAGGAATCTGTAATTCGAAGACATTTCGTCATTACATTCAGAGTCACGGTCAGAAAAGTTGCTTCATAATTAATTTAGAGAACGAAGGTGATTAGTGTAGTCCAGATTCCTTAAAAGCGCTTCAGATGTCAGTGAGAGGAACATGCAGTAATGTATTCATCTTCACCAACCACCTACTTTCAGTATCTTTTATAAGAGCTCTAGCAACGCAAATAATGAGTAATTTTGCTGCAATTTATGTTGAACTTTCTGTCCTATTCGTAGTCAGACTAATGCATTACTACAGCGCCCTCTATCCTTCTATTAGAGGTAAGTTGGAGGCAAGGTAAGTGATGGAAAATGGAAGGTTTTCGAGAAGGTAGGAGAGTAAATAATTTGAATGGTTACATACCGTATGCCTGCCGACGCCGGTGGCTGCGTGGTTTAAGGCGTGGGTCATCTACGGCCGCTCGCTTGGTGGGAATGTGGTTTCGAATCCCGCCGGTGCACGTATATTTATCTCTGGTGAGTATTATGTGTCGACAGGTAGAGGTCTGTGCTTCTGGATGATCATTCACCCAGAGGAGTCCTATCGAGTGTGGTGCTTCACAGTGTTATCTTGAAGCCTCGACAGTGATGAGGCCCAGGGCACTAGGGGCTGTTGTGCTATGAAAAAGATAATAAAATAAAGTTTAATTTTGGAATTTTTATTTAAGCATATGATGCAACGTGAAATTTGGGTACGAACTCGGCATTTACCCTAGGACGAAGGCAAATCACGAAAAAACTTGATCAAGTTAGCCTGTTGCAGGACCTTCGAGATAAAGTCCTGAATTCTAGCCAACAGTTCGAAATTCATGTTCACGCAAATGCCGGTATCTTTTACCGGTTACGGTTACAGCGTCTGTGCTGAAATTGTTTCTTACTTAGATTTGAGTTTCAAAGACAACTTTCTTCCTATAGCATGCAGTAATTGTATTTCTTGACTTGAGTGCATAAATTAACATCTTACGAGGGGTGCCGATAAGTCCTTAGCCCGACCAGGAAGGAAACAAGCTACAGCGACCAAACTCGGGATTTATTCAACATACTCCCCACGAAGCTCAATACACATCTTAGAACGTTGCTCTAACTTTTGCAAGACATTCAAAAAAAATTCAGACGGTTGTCCGTCCAACCAGGTCTCCACGGCAGCAATGACCTCCGCGTCGGACGAAAAATGGCGACCTTTCACTATTTTTTCAGTCCAGGGAACAGGTGGTAGTCCGACGGGGCCAGATCCGGAGAATAGGGTGGGTGATCAAGACACTGGAAGCCCAGGTAGGCCAGTTCCTTCTGGGTTGCAAGTGCCCGGTGAGCCGGGGCATTGTCGTGCAAGAACAAGACCCCCTTGTTGACCTTCCAGCCGGGTTTTTCCTTCAAAATGTTCTTCATTTGCACCAGCAGAGATGAGTAATACCCCGCGTTGACAGTTTGGCCATTTGAAAGATAATCAATGCTGAGGATGTCGTCTTGATCCCAAAAACTCGAGGCGAGAACTTTTCCAGCGGATTTTTGCACTCGGAATTTTTTGGGGCCGGGTTAGCCGCTATGCCGCCACTGCATTGATTGTTGCTTTGTCTGTGGGTCATAGTGATATAAACAGGTTTCGTCCATGGTCACCAATCGCGACAGGAAATAATTTGGATCGCGTCGAAAAAAATCCAAATTAGCTCAGACGAATGGCACCGTTGACGTTTTTGATCCGCGTTCAGACATTTCGAGACTCATTTGGCGGAGAGCTTCCGCATGTCCAAATCTTCTTGAATGATAGACCCAACCCGCTCACGTGAAATGCCCAGTTGCTCAGTTACTGATTTAGCCCATATCCGGCGGTCTTTCAAGATTAGATCGTGAATTTGGTCACTGTTTTGGATCGTCCAGGACGAGGCGCATCACAGGTGGAAAAACCGCCACGTTTAAACCGGGCCACCCAGTTTTTGACGGTGGCATACTATGGTGCATGTTCCCCCAATGTTTCTGTCAGAATGGCGTGAATTTCCTTCCGCGCCTGATCTTGGAGCAAGAAAAGAACTTGATGTCAGCTCGCGTCTCCGTGTTGTTGAAATCGCGCGCGTCGCGTGACATGCTTCCGTTCAGCCTCTGTAACAAGAAAAGACTTGCAATTCGGCACATGAACAGACCACTCTTTCCAACGACACTATCAATTCCGTCCTACGACATCGGGAAGTAGATCGGGCTAAGGACTTATCAGCACCCCCTCGTATTAACTTATAAGATGGCTCAGTTTTATATATCCATTTATTACGTAACAGAAAATTGTTCGTTTGAAACAAATAAGAAACTTGCCAATCCTGTAAGCTTCAGTGCGCAGTACATTTTAGAATTCTGATATCAGCAGAAACGGACTGTACAATGGATCGTGCACTGTGAAGATTCAACTGCACAGTGCACGATCCACACGCATAACAGGACTGAACAAAATGTGCAACCACAATACCGATAACTTCAAATAAAGATATTTATCCGAAGTCAACATTGTAACTTTAGCGAAGCACAGGCTGAGAGCTCCCTGATGATGGTTTATGTAAACCGAAACATGTTGGAGCAACTATTATAATTTTAAATTATTTTAACTGTTTAACAATTTTATAATAATTTGTGGGCATTAGTTGGACAAATAAAGGACTTAATACTAACAACACGCACGGCGCAACCACGAAGACTTAGTGATTTTAGTCAATTAAAAGTTCACAACTTTCGTGCAGTGATGACCACGATTTTACATAAAAATCCGACTAATGCACTACATATACTAACACGATTTTATTCGCAATACACGCTGCTATAAGTTTCAGCCCTCAAGTGACCATCCTCTGGGAGTACTGCTCACAAAACATATCAGTTCTCCCTAAGGATAGCTCCTTGAGGGCTGAAACATGTAGGAGTGTAACAGTGTGACTAAAGTGGTGTTAACACGTGTAATGCATTAGTCGGACATTTACGTAAAATAGTTTCCAAGTAATGAGGAAGGCCAAATACTACCAAGAGTACTGCAGCAAAAGAAACGTCATCGTGTGAACTGAGCGTCCAGTCAGCTGATCACCGGCTGGCATCCGCATGCGCAACTTGCCAGTGATGCGTGCGCCGTGGAACTAAGTGGGTTAACGGTTGTGGTATTTGTGAGAAAGTGTAATTTGATGCGTGGTTGTTATCTTCTGTATTCTAGGTTTATTGTTTCAGTGTGGCGGGTTATTGTCATGCAGTTACTTCAATGTAAAGCATCAAACGTCTGAGCCAACTGACACACATCAGACGAGGAAGGTGAGTGCATGAACACATAACCTTAGTATCACAGAAACCGAACGCATGACTGGGGCATGATAAGATTTGTGACGTAGTAAGATACTAGTTACATGGTAGTTCAAACAAGATAATGACCCTTACAGACATAATAATGCCTCTAGCAAATAAATAAATAAATAAAATGGTAGGTCTGCCAACCGGTGAGCAAGAATGTTGTTGCCCGAGTCATATCTGTGCGTAATGATAATGAATGTTGCCCGTTCATTATCATGTTAGATATTCATTTCCTACTTCACAGTAGACACGCACAGATTTCCGTTTGGGAAATAAATCCTGTTAATTGTGAAACCCACACGAAAGATCCGTAAATTCACTGTTAGTACCGTTCGTATGGTACAATTCATATAGTAATCACCCGGTGTTCAGTGGTTAAGTAACTATTATGACCTCCCCCCTCCCCCCTAAAGCGTGATCGCCGTAATACAGAAATAAAAGATCCGGGTGAATAAATATTTGTTTGTTTACTTCAACCCTACACAATTCATTATATTTTATCCATTTTAGTACTGCTTATCCCCGCAGCACATGATTATTACATAACCCCTAAACACACTGCACTCCGATTTTTTTTTTTTGTGCTAAAGGGCAGGTCCGGATTTCGCTAGCTGACTCAAATAGATCAGGTGTATTAGCACTCGTGTATTCGGTAAATTTTTCAGTCTACATTTTTTTGTCCCTAATGTCATGTAATTCACCATTACTCTTTATTACTGGTGAAATGTACTGTGTTTCATGATATGTGTCATCACGCAACATTACGTAGTGGGGTGATCAAATGAAGGATGGGATGGGCGGGGTATGTTGCACACATGGGACAGAAAAGAAATGCACGCAGCATATAGACGTTATAGATTATGTACATACAACGAGTAACAAATGTCAATGATATGGATCTCAGTAAGTTAAGGAAAATTACGGCAGAGAACTTGGTGTCAGCAGTCCGTTGGAAATTTGTACTTGAAGCTCTAACAGTATCAACAGTAGTATTAATAGTAGTAGTAGTAGTAGTAGTAAGAAGAAGAAAAAAGAAAGAAGAAGAAACATAATAGAAGCTGCGAAGCTGATGGAATATGTGGACGGAAAGGAAGATCCACTAGTACAAATTGTTAGAACGCACCAACACAACACAGCACTCACCAGTGTTGCTGAGAGCTAGAGGTATTTAGAGAGAATTGCGGAGAGGAACAAGACAAATAAAGAACATCATACCTAAGAAAATGAAGGAAATATGGCAAGAGAAAATGATGCAAGAACGATTCCCACGTGGCTTGATGGAAAACTGATGGATAATGAACAATCATATCGGTGGCTAAAATTTGGAGAAAATAAGGGAGAGACAGAAGGTACAATAGTGGCAGCTCAAGTCTAAGCAGTTAGTAGGAATTATTTTAAAAATAAAACTTTGTAGGAATAAATTGAGGGTAAATAGTGATTATGTAAGGAACATAAAGAAACTACCGCCAACCTAACCTCAGGATGCCACATTTGACGAAGAATGAGTAGCTAAGGAGACACGGTAGGGTTGGTGCACATTTGCATTATTCAATATGCAAAGGACTAGGCAACGAAACGACTGAAAAGCGGTACGCACACAGAGTCAAGCCAGTATGTGAACATGAAAATGTGACAGTGTCATAGAATGAAGGGTTACACATAGCGTAGTTGTGGCAAATAGGCCAGATATAATAATTAAAAACAAAGCAAGAGAAATCATGCATCCTAATAGATGTGGCAATATGTGCAGACGAAAGGTCGCGCAAAAGAAAACAGAAAATAAACTAAGTACAAGAGTCTATGAATAGAGAGACAACGAATGTGGAACATAAAATTTATGATCATACCATTAATAATAACTGGAGCGTCCGGAATACTAACAAAGGTTTAAAGAATATTTTGGAAGTCATTCCAAGAAACCATTCAATAGATTCACCACATAATACAGCTATACTAGGAACATCACACATAAAACGGCAAGTACTGCAGTGTGGAACTTGAATCCTCAGCGTTGGGGATCAGCGTTGGTTCAAGAGAAGTACCGGGAGGAAACGATCTCTTACAGGAGACATGAGGATGATGATGATAATGATGATGATGGTGATAATGATAATGATAATGATGATGGTGATGATGATAATGATGACGATGACGATGATGATGGGAATAATAATACAGAATTTCAGAGGGAAATTTTTAAGGAAAGAGACCGCTTGGAAGACGTTGCGGCAGATAGATAAACCATATTAAATTGTATTTAAAATAAGATGGGAGGTCGTAGACTGGATTCTGTGCCTCAGAACAGGGACACGTGATGGGTTTTTTTGAACACGGTAATGAGCGTTTGGGTTCCATAGAAACGCGGAATATTTCTTGACTAGCTGAAGAACTGTTAGCTTCTCAAGACGGACTTCCAGTACGGAATTAGTAGTGTGTTAAATTTGAGATTCTTCTGAAAATGAGAATTCGCTTAATTTAAGCAGCATTAGAAGTGTTAACAGATTCTAAATCTTTTCCGGCTGGAATATGAAGCAGCGTGTGACGTACAGTGTGAGAGATGTGTACTGAACTTTCAGAATAATCATCGGTATCCTGACGATAAAGGTGACCTTACCTTGAGAAACTTTGGTGCCTGTCTGCCAAGGTAAAGAGTGTCGCATCCCATGAGACTACAGTCTCAACATTCAAGCCACTTCAGCTCGATTGCCGACGGTCGGACAATTTCTATAGTCTCACCATTTTTCACCATTTTTAATTACACTTCGTAATCGATACGCCAGAATGCAACAATCCCCAATCAAAATTGGTTTTACGTATCTCATGTAGCCTTCTGCAATTCCAGATATTCGCTGTGGCAGTTGAATATTAATTTTCAATTTATGCATTGCCGTGTGTTCAACAAGAGACTCTAAGTGAAACATGCCTTGTCTGGCATGATCAGTCTTTCTCCGAAACGAAAATAAAACATGTTAAAAATCGCTATAGACCGGTAGGCAGTCGGTCATAACACCAAACGTACGTAGCAATGACACTGTAGCTCTGTAACCGAAAAGTTCCTCGCTCGAATCTAGACTGGAACTTCGGGTTGCACTCTCCACAGTTTCTCCGGGCAAATACTTGGATAGCACGTGTTATCTCAACTACGTCACAATCGCATCCCTACAAATCCTTTTCAGTTATCATTCACCAATCATCCTATCAATGGACGCTGTAAAGTCTCAGACACTGACAGTGTCATTACATTACATGTAATATATTTATTATAAAACGACTTTACACAACTATTATATAAGTACTCTTGAATTGTTTTTAAGTTCTGTCTAGTTACCTTATGTAAGCATGTAGTTGAATGTATATTCTGAACTGATCACAGTTCCTTATATAAATTTGATTTGTTACTTATGTATCATAATCACACATCACTATTATATGTGTCTTAGTGTCGAGACTCATTTTATACTGTGCCTGTTGTTATCTAATGACAAGTTCTATATCCACTTTGGCAGATCTCTGGAATACTAAATAAATAAACCAATTATTTTCCATTACAATTTTTTTTCATGTTACTAGCTTTCTGTTGGCTGCGTGTAATGTATTTGTTTATCTGTTTGAATTAACAAATGTGGCTAATATTTAAGGAAACGTGGAACATCTTACAGTGAAATCAGAGACACGAAATTGATTTGACACATTTTCAGTTTCAAGGAGGTTGAATGTGTTCTTTTCCGCGTGACACACGCTGTGTTATGAGAATAATCAATATTGTTTCTAGTACTCAAGTGAACTCGAGAAACGCTGTTGTAGGAACGCAGCTGTATTAAAAAAAATTCAACGCTACTCTGAATTGCAGCTGTACGGAGCAAAAACGAAGAAGCTGTTGATGGTATTGAAGGTTGCTGTCTTCTGGGTTGGTATGCCTTGTAGTCGGTAGAAGTTTACCTAATTTTTAGAGGAACCTTCTGGCCTTCGTCATCTACACTCGTGATGGACGGAGCAAGGCTCTCTGAGACGTTCGTACATTTATACCAGAACTCACTGCGTCACGTCTCAGAAGACAGTTTTCGTAGTCACTGCCATGAGAGTATCAAATGTAAAGTTTACTCTAGTGCTTGTGTTTTAATTTTGCAGTATGTGTGTGTAATACGCACTACCCCGCGCCTTCCGGAAGTTCTGATCTCAAATGTACACCCCGCTTAGTTCACCATCTACTGTTTAGTCTGCGATGTAGCTCAGTGGTCTGGACCACCAGTCTGAAATCGTTACTTCTATCTTTCATTCAGCTCCATATCCCACTCGCGGTCCTGTCCAATGAATAAGGGGTCGCTCTTTCCTCAGGGGTAAAACGGTCGAAGGGTGAAGTGACCACTCACCCCCAACGAGTGCTGATGTTAAGAATGTATGAACGTATACTTTCACTCCCCCATATGTCTTCGTGACATGGGCCATAATAACTGAGTGAAAGTTTAGGGGTTTGCCAGTACAGGTGTAGGAATATGAAGCCCGAGTTATGGTCAAAAGAACACTTCACAGGAACGGCAAATACCATTTCTTTAATCCCCACAACTAACGTTTAAATAAAATAATCCTTGATATAATAAAACTAGTAACATCAGCGATAATAAGAAGAGGAATGATATGCACACAAAATACCTTTTAACCATACGAATAATATTGCCTTTAAAGCAACAATGTTGTGTTCAATCAGACGAACAGAAGGTTCTGAATTGCTACATTTTATGCATAATCATGATGGGGGATTCCGGTACATGCAGACACTTGCATCAGGTAAAATATTCTTATCACGCAATAAAACAGTCCTTAACGGATTAATCATATCACCGATACTGTCACATATCATAACGACTCAAATAGTAAAGAAATAATAAAGAGTAATAAATGTTTAATATCAGGTAAACTGAAATACCTGTGCTACAGGACCTAAAAGGCTGAAGTGGATTATCTCAGATGAGCAGATCATAAATGTAATTACCCATTTAAGCGCCTTGGTGCATAAAAGTATTGCTTATTCGTGGAACATTAAAGAATTCTTTATTTTGCTCTGTGTGTTTATGTGTGTGAGTATGTGTGTGTGTATGTGTGTGTGTGTGTATGTGTGTGTATGATTGTATGGTTTTGTTAGAGACCGAGAATAAACAGCTGTTATTTTCATAGTCAATATTAACTGTTTTAGACACGTTCGCAAAATTGCGAAAGCAACTTTTAGCTTCGTCATGTCTGTCCGTCTATTCGCACAGAACAACTCGGCTTCAACTGGACGGATTTTCATGAAATTTGATCTTTGAATATTTTAAAAAAAGAACTTTCGAGAAAATTCAAGCCTCATTAATAACGGGTACTGCACATGAAAACCAAATCACATTTTTGATCATATCTCACTCAGTTCTTTTTAGAATGACATGTTTCAGACATGCGTTGTAGAGGAAACCAAAATACACATTTTGTGTTTCCGAAAACCATACCGTTTATGAGATGATGTGGAAAAATATTATAGAGGCGGACAGGCCACAGATGACAATGTGGCACATGTGCATTGCATGCTGGATATCAAAGGATAAAAACAAACTCTCAGAATAGTAATACTTATTGCTTTTCCACAGCACAATAGTTGTAAGAACGTGCCTCATTGTTACATTACACGTACATTTCCGGTCTTGTTTCTTTCTAAGAGAATTGTGATGTGTCGTCTATGAGGTAATAACCGATTTTTTAAAAAAAAAAAAAAAACTTAATTGTGGCGATCTGCCACGAAATAATTTTACATTATGGAACTGAGGAAACTATACTGATTACGATTATATGAGGGGAATTCGTCGTTGAGTGATTATGCCGTTTCTAACGGTGAAGCGAAGTCTTGGTGGACAGAAGTTGAACGGTGATGATGAGATGGCAGCAGACGCGACACGATGGCTAACACAGGGCACGGGCCTCGGTTAACAGGGAGTAGAGACATTTCAGCTGTGGCGGGGTCTGTTTGGAAAAGTGGTGGGACAGCTGTAAAATTAAGTGTGAACTGTTCGTATTAAACCCTGAAAAATAGCCCAAAATATGTACATTTTACTTATTTTCTGACCGGCTTCCTTGCAGATTTCAGACCGCGTGTGATTAAACAATCTTCACTAGTTTTGGCGTTTTGTTGACCGTGCATCCCAGTGTATTTATCTCAGTATTTAAGCAACTTGATGCACAAAATTTACTTCACAATAAGTTTTATTTCATGCCTCTACATGTTTCGAGCACATGTGCTCGAAACATGTAGAGGCATGAAATAAAACTTATTGCGAAACAAATTTTGTGCATCAAGTTGGTTAAATACTGAG
>Ga0131853_10006373_pt1 | contig 21285 bp, 17 predicted proteins | sample TergutLab28metaG_FD_92764 | JGI IMG/M metagenome (GOLD analysis project Ga0131853, IMG submission 92764) | Labiotermes labralis P1 segment gut microbial communities from Petit-Saut dam, French Guiana - Lab288 P1 (version 2) (version 2) | ecosystem: Host-associated > Arthropoda: Insects >... | reverse complement strand
GGTGTGGGTGTGTGTTTGGGTGGGTGTGGGTGTGTGTGTGTGAGGGTGGGTGTGGGTGTGGGTGTGTGTGTGAGGGTGGGTGTGGGTGTGTGTTTGGGTGGGTGTGGGTGTGTGTGTGTGTGGGTGTGGGTGTGTTTGTGTGTGTGTGAGTGTGGGTGTGTGTGTGTGTGTGTGTGTGTGGAACATGATCGCTTGGCAAATGATTTTAGATCTATATATAAAGTGCCAAAACATCAAGAACACAAAAATTATTTTCTTACCTATTAAGCCTCACAGAACCCTTCCGCTTACTCATGACAATATGGATAACAAGAAGAATGCAATACGAAATATTTCAGTGTCGCCAGATGTTAGAGAATTGACCTGCATACTGTTAGGTCCTGCCGGCTCTTACATGTCCTTAAATGTGTAAATACATAATCAACAGTTCAACTGCAATAACAGCTAAAAGAGAGCCGTTTTACAAATGAATAAGTCGAATTTCTTCCCGCAACTAATGCAGCATGAGAATGTGCAAATGCATTCGTTCCTCTCGAGACCAATCAAAATAAATCAATAAGGAAGTTCTCTTGGAGCTGTAACGGATCTCTAAATTACTTTTAATAAGTGACCAACTTAATGCGCAAATTTTTGTTTTATAATAAGTTTTTTATATTCCTTTACATGTTTCGAGCACTGTTGTGCTCGAAACATGTAAAGGAATATAAAAAACTTATTCATAAAACTAGAATTTGTGCATTAAGTTGGACAATTGTGGTAAAGGTAAATCAGTCCCATTACAGGCCTGGACAGGCCCAAGTGGTTCCAGGAAGTTAAGGTTCCCAGATTTCTTGACAACTTCACAGGATGGTGGATGGTTATTAGCCTTGCGCACCGGCCGCCTTTACCCCCAGGAGATACTCCTGGTACTCATTTCTGTTAAAGGCTTAGTCGACCCCAGTGCCGTAGTGCGATCAGAAGGATTTTATGTAAATTAAGAATCCACTGACACCAGCTGGGATCGAACCAGCGACCTTCCGAATTGTAGCACAGCACCTTAACCACTGGGCTAACGCGGTCCCCCAAGTTCGACAATTACTAAGATTATACTGAGATGCACGGTCAGCAAAACTTCTAAATCTATAAATTACTGTTCGGCATTCTAAGCCCGGATTTTCGGTTTCGGTAATTCAAAAGAAGTCCATAATTTAAGACCTTATGAGAAATTTACGTGCTAAAACCGCGAAGTATGAAGCATGTGTCACAATGTGTCCATAAAAATGGACGTTTCAAATTCTTTTTCGTTCTTTTTAAGTCAAAGCGAAACTTAAACAAAACTTTGCACCTCCTTGTGACAAAAGACTGCAGTTATCAGATCACCGACACAGAGTTAATTGACTGTGTATTGCTACTTTCGGTTCGCCCTGTTTTTTTCACATGAACGCTAATTCAGTAGAGCACAAAATTACAGATTATGATATAGGACCAACATACGATATAACAAATATATATTCGTAATTTGTTAAGAAGATAATATTGAACAGGCGATGTAATCATTTCCCCAAACTTTTAATCCTATAAACCTGTTCAGAACATCCATTTATTGTACAAGGGCTATACAAATGTTTTCTAAAGTACTAGCGGTCTATAAACGTAAGTCCTTCTCACAACGGTTTGCAAATGACAGCTATGAGGATTGGGATACTGTCTTCTGGAATGTGGCACATAGTCTAGTAAGTACAGGGTTATTCAAAATGATTGTCGGGGTTTTAACAACTTGTCATACAAAATCAACTTCAGATAGCAGTATATATTTTTTTTATTTAATAGAACAACACTCCAAGGTTTTGTTACATAACTTACAGGTGCTCTATATGTGCACCTTTTGTGATTCTACAAACATCAACAAGATAATGAAATGTAAGCACACAAAAATCTTCTCACTGCCGTTCGCCGCCATTTTAGTAAACTGCGCTCCAAGCGGAGAAATGCATAACTACTGCACACCGCACATCATAAAAGAAAACTTTGAGAATTTCTAGATCCATCGGTGCAACTACATACTGCTATCTCAAGTGTATTGTGTATGAAAAGTTGTTAAAACCCTGATAACCATTTCGAATAACCCTGTATTTACCATCTCTCAAGATGAACCTGCTGCCTCCATTATCAGCAACTCTCCGACAGCACAGAACCACTAGGAACATCGTCGTTGTTTACTGCGAGCGAAACTCCGCACATCTGTGATACTCCAATTTCACTAATGTACTATTAATAACTCGCCCTTTTTCCCTACATTGCGCCAAGAGAATTTCAGTCAACATTCCTCCATCCCACCTCCGACACATCGATTTTAATACTACCCTACTATCTACGTCTAGACTATCTAAGTGGCCTATTTTCTTCAGATTTCATGACAACGTTTTTGTGTGCTTCTTGTCTGTTCTACACATAACACAAACACCATCCGTCTTATCATCCTTTGTATCATCGCCCTAATTATATCACGATAATTATAATTATTAAGTTCCACACGAGGAACGTTTATCCATACTCTTATTACATCCTCCCCCTTAGTTTTGCATTCTCCTAAGCACCCTGTTTCCAAAGATCCTCAGTCTGCGTTCCTTCCTTAATGTAACAGAACAAATGTTACATCCACACGAAACAACAACCAAAGTTTTGATTTAATATATGTTCATCTTTCTTGTTTATGTAATAGAAGGTAAATGCGAGTGTAAATCAACTCATTTGAAGAAAACAATTCCGGAATTTGATTTCTTCCTCATAAAAGTCTGCAGTTTACTGTTATATCCAAACATTTTAACTTTGTTCAAATTCGAATGATTCACCATGTCTTTTTACGATGCTGTCTGCATTTCTGGTGACCACATATTAACACACTCTTACTTACTTACTCCATGGTGCAGAGTCCTTCTTGAGAAGTTAACTGGTTTGCATCTAGTCAAGAAATTCCCTGCATTTCACGGAACCCGAAGGTTCATTACCGCACTCACAAGCGTCCGCCACCTGTCTCTATCCTGGGCCAGACCAATACAGTCCATATACCCACATCCCACCTCCTGGAGATCCGTCTTAATATTATCCACCCATCTACGCCTAGGTCTCCCCAGTAGTTACTTCCCTCCGGTTTCCCCACCAAGACTCTATACACCCCCCTCTCCTCACCCATACGCGCCACATGCCCATCCCATCTCATTCTTCTCGATTTTATCACTCGCACAATATTGGGTGAGGAGTACAAATCATTTAGCTCCTCGTTATGCAATCTCCTCCATTCCCCGGTTATCTCGTCCCTCCTAGGTCCAATATTAACACACTCTATATTACAATAACAGCATATGTATAAAGTTTCAGGTGATTCGTTTAGATGAGATGTTTCATTCCACAGCTGAAGAGTGATTTGATATGAATTATTGAAGGATGACAAAAAGTCTAATTTTCTGGTTTTCATTAAATCCATTATAAAACTAGTTGTATGTCCCCCCCTTCCCCCCACTGTAACATTCAAACATTCTGTAGTTTACACACACAAATACACACACACACTCAATTCAAGAGTTTCTAATTTTGCTGATAAACACTGGAAGCCTGTTTTTTGGAGAAAAAAAATGTAAATGGCCGTCAATCAAAACATGTTTATTGGAAAATGCGTATTATTATCTAAAGTGTGCTATAGTTTTCGGATTTATTTCAAGAAGCACTGGCAAGAACATGTAAAAGACAGGAAAACAGCAATAATTTTAGAAGTTTTCAACGTCGGTTGAAATAAAAATTGGTGTTTTATTCATCAGAATTTCCGAAGTTTTTATGCCGAATCTAAGTCAAAAATCATAATATTTTAATTGACATGTTAAATTCTTGTAATGATGTGGCAACTGCTACACAAACACACTTACAGGACTGCAGTACTTTTTTCCTAGGGGGGGGGGGAGGGGAGGGGGTTACGTGTTCCTTTTAAAAAGAGATACGGTAGAAAGCTTTGTCTCCACGCGAGGGTGGGTAAACTTAAAGACCAAAACGCTATATAGCTCTATGTATTTGATTTATAATAAATAATGAATTACAGAATTAGAGCTTATGTTAATTTTGAACCGTGTGTGATTCAGCCAGGAGACATTTCAACCTTGTCGATCTGTCCCATGGAGTTGTTTTTCTCATTTCTGTAGTATTCTGAACAGGCAGCCACCTGCAAATGATGGAAGTTATTAAGAAGGTATATTTAAAATATATATAAATAGATAATAAATAAATACAAAATGCACTAATCCGATCAAAAACTCAGAGAACAACTGCTTATGTATACTCGTCTGTACTAGAAGTATACGCACGATTCTTGTTAGGTGAAGGAGGGTCTGACCACTGCTATTTTTGGTGGAAGTGCTGCCTAGTTTTCAAGCTGCGGTCTAGTTTCTCCTTTCTGTGTTAGGATGGCAAATATTTCTCTACAGTTGACATACTAATTATGAGCATTGTTCAGAGGGAATTTAGCTAAATGATTTGTACTCCTCAACCAATACTGTGCGGGTGATAAAATCGAGAAGAATGAGATGGGCTGGGCATGTGGAGCGTATGGGTGAGGAGAGGGGGTGTATAGGGTCTTGGTGGGGAAACCGGAGGGAAGTAACCACTGGGGAGACCTAGGCTTAGATGGGTGGATAATATTAGGATGGATCTCCAGGAGGTTGGATGTGGGTGTATGGACTGGATTGGGCTGACCCAGGATAGAGACAGGTGGCGGACACTTGTGAGTGCAGTAATGAACCTTGGGGTTCCGTGAAATGCGGGGAATTTCTTGACTAGCTGCAAACCAGTGAGCTTCTCATGAAGGACTCTGCACCGTGGAATAAGTAAGTTCAGAGGGAACTTAAGCTTCAAAGTATCAACGGTTTACAGTTTAATGACTGCATTCGGCGCCATATTAGACGATAGAATGATCATCCACGGTTATATTGAATAAAGAGGGTAAAAAGTTTTCACGACCTAATTTAAATTAGGCTCACATTTCCAAAATTTGACTGGAAATAAATATAAAATGGAACATAAAGCTCAGTCACGCACCTCGGTCGTCATTCCGATAGAACTTGGGAGCTTCATACTTCGGACAGCACGTTTTACTCACGTGCAATTTAACGCAGTAGAACCGCTGCCTGTCTCCTCTGGATTTTGGTACGTATGCACGGCCCTCGACAGATGCACTCGTTGGCCTGACGCAGTCCCTGTCTCTGAGATCACCGCCGAAACATTCGCTAAGACTTTCGTCTCCTTCGAAGTCGCTCGTTTCGGCTGTCCTAAGCAAATTACATAGAACATGGAAGACAATTTGAGGTTAGTTTGTATAAGATAATTGCTGCAACCACCGATTCCCGTCTAAACAGGACTACAACGTGACACCCAGCTGCAAATGGCACTAATAATATACACCGGCAGCTGAAAGCCACCATGATATAACATGCCAATGAGCATTGTGCCCAGACTGTTCTGTTGGTTCTGTCGGCAATCGGCTGCCCATCGATGGAGAACCTACAGACACCTTCAGCTGCTCCATTGTACGGTGAAACCCTGAGGTTACGAGGAGGCTGAAGCCTGCATCCGGATACCACACCACCCCAGCGAAACCACACCGTAACACCAACACACATCGAACCAGAGCAATACAACCCATGAAATAACTCAACAAATAAGTCGAAAGTTCCTGAGGATGGATGTATTAACATCCGAAACATGTTGAGCATTAAATAATTAAATACTCGTAAAGCAAGTGACATCAAGTTGGTCTGTCTGTATTCAACTATCAAGATGATGCACGGTCCAATAAACATAAGGTTTGTCTTAGAGTTCGCAGCCTACACGTCTAGCGCTGCACACATTACTGTTAGAAAACCTGTATTTCAATCTATCATCCTTATTTCCCAATCTTAAAAGCACTCCACCAAGCTTTATAAACCAAGCATCTGTTCACATTCCTTACCACAGTCGCTTTGTATCTTACCTTATCTGTAACTATTAGCTGTTTTGTTATCTGGCGGTCTGTTCTTTTAATCTGCATAACAAAATTTCATCTCCGTCCAGTCTGTCTAATATTTAATCTGCACCATTCTAAATTAAATAAAATGTTTTACAATGCTCTATTATTATTTACATAACACTATAATTCACTTTTTCCCTACATACAATTAACTATTTTGTAATTTATCGAGTTTATCTGTTTAAAATAGCTTCCCTTATTAAGACAGAACAAATTTTACCCCCCCCCCTCCCCACAATGAAAGAGACAAAATTATGTACAAATTAATTTACAAGTTCATATCGATCTACCAATGCATTAGTCACCTAACCTACTACAATGGGTGTGGCTGTTCACCTTGAAGGACGTAACGTTAGTGTTAAAAGAACCTGATGACACAGAAAATGATTCAGTTCAGAATGTTTCGACTAAATAAACCCCCAGTCTTCAGAATACGGAATGATCTGATGAAATGACGTAATTCCAGTGTCTTCTGTACACAGACATACGGCAGCAACACACACGATACAAAAAGCAGCCGATGCAAGGTGTGTCAAGCAACGAGCCCTCTGCACGCACGAAACTTCTGTCAGGCTTTCATTTCACAGTGCCAAATATGTGACCAGTGGAAGGCTGCAACATGTCAGCTGGTATCTTAAGACACACACACTCAAGTTATGCTATATAAGGTCAGCGACAGACCAGTTCAGCCTACATCCTGCTGAGTAAGAACGCCTGGGAAGATGTCTACTTCGAGTCACATAGGGGACTGCAGTGTTGTGTTTCATGACGTGCACACAGCCAAGTGTGTGAACTGCGAAATGTTCAGTGATGGGAACGTTACATTTGAGAAAACGATATGGCCAGCAGGAAGCACGGTTTTACCGTTGTTTGGGGGTTTTCACGTCGTGTGATAAAAGTCTGCTATGAGGTTTCAGAGAAACGTACTGCCTTAATCTTCATGGTGACAGTCTGGTCCATGTGGATGCTGAAGTAACTAAACAAGTGTGCTGCTTATGTACGAAATTCTGAGGTCATTTTGGCCAATCACAGCTACGAAAGATAGGGGTTGGGGGTGGAAGATAAGACTTGTACCGATGCGGTGGTAATTGAGAGATTTCGAGGAATACGTAATTGGTTATTGAAATAAATAAGCTGGATAGTGTGTGCTCTATTATGGTCTTGGATTTCAATTATTTGTTTTTATGAAATTTACCATCATATACTTTAATTACGGCACAATATGTGACAGAAACATGTAAAAAAAAAACAAAACAAATCGCAACTTTAGGGCTACTAATGTTAATAGTTTCGTGTTTCCCACACTAACTATCCAGTACGTCTATCTGTGCACTGCCTGACATACTGAGCTCTCTAACAGTGAACGGCACGCCTTGTATTAAATTAGATTTGAAGGTCAAACTTTTCTTGTCTACTTGTTTGAGCTATAGTTGGGACGCATGTGCAAGATCAAGGTACAAAATATTGTTTATCGCTACTGGTTCAGGAAATCCTGTCACAACGATCTGAAACGTGGAATGATAACATTAATATTCATTCCATTGGCGTGTGCAGAATGTGACTACTCCTTGCCGTTCTCAGGAGCTTCTTCCATTCCTCTCTGTTACGTACTTTTTCCTGCCACACTTCTGTACCAACTATTCTTCCATCTTCTCCCACCTCATCTTGCCATCTATTTCTTGGTCTACCTCTCAATCTTGTTGCTTCCAAATTCAGATATAATACCCTTTTGGGAATTCTATTTTCTTCCCCTCTCTGTACATACCCAAACAAACGTAATCCATTTAACCTTATTGTCTCTATTATAGTAGTTTTAAAATTTGCGTAAATTTATTTATTGGTTAATATCCTCCAATTTACTTTTTCTCTGTCATATATTGGGCCTAAAATTCTTCTATACACTTTCCTTTCAAAAATGTTCAATTGCTTTCCATCTCTCATTGTTAGTGTCCAAGTTTCTGATGCATATGTTAATGTTTTGTCTATAGTTGTGTTCTTTAGTCCTAATTTTAGTTTCTTTTGTAACTTTTTATTTTTTAAAAAAATGTTGTAGCATAAAATATGTTTTGTTAGCATTTTAATTCTTTCTTGCAAGTCTATTTGGTTATTGTTATCTTCATTAAGTATAACTCCTAAATATTTAAAATTTTCCACTCCTTCAAATTTATAATTTTTTATTTTCAAATGTCCTGTTTTATTTTTCTTTAAACTGTTTTTCCTTTCCAGTATCATATATTTTGTCTTTTCTTGGTTTATCTGTAGTCAGAACTTTCTGACAATATTTTCCATTTCTACAAAAATGTTTTCTTATTTCTATTTCATTTTTTCTAATTAATGCAATGTCATCTGCGTATGCTAATATATTCAGTTGTTCTTTACTACTCTTTGTACCACTAGGAACCATTAATATTCAATTACATAATAACAAATCTATCTACTGCAAAGGTTTGTGACGTCAGAAACAGTGAAGCCTATGTAAAGAAATACTGGGCTAGACGTTCTAAATGCGCCCTTGAATTTAGTCCACTCTTACGCAACTCCCAGTGGTGTCATTGCTAATTACGCTCCACAAACACCACAATAATACTGGGTAATGTTTGTTCAAAATTACACGACCAGGATTCGAACTGGGTGCCTACCAAATGCAGGTCAGCAACACAGCAGTTACTGCATTTTATTTGTCGTCTCCAAGGATCTTGTGAACACCAGTTTGGCTCTGTCTAACCACGCTTAACCTACTTCATCAAGGCGTCCATTACCAGTTCACGTACTGCAATCTGCAACTGTAAATGTAACTCGCGCATTAATACACTGGGGAAGTTGCACATGCAGATTAATGGCAAAATAAGATATAAATTAATTTTCTGCGCCTCATATTTCGTTTTCATTTGCGTGTGTATCGATTACAGTTACAAAATAAAGACCAACAAACGACATACTTAGCTCGAAAAAGGTTCTAAACTTCGAAAAGCGGCAAGATCACGTTTATCTTCAACAAACCAACGAGTTTCGTTTGATTGTCGTGTGTTTTGATCTAAAAGAATTAATATAAACCCATACAAGTACCTGCCAATTGACCAGCACTGCACCTCACTATGACTGCCAAGAACCTAATCCTTAGCAACAGCCTACGGAACGGTACCAGCCAACAGCACGCCGCGTCCATCCTCACCGAATGACGCCATAGTCCTGCCGGTGAACGCCGCCAAACAGCATTACACAAGGTCAATGAACTTCCAAGATGTCGCAACATGGATTGCGGTGGCGGATTGCAAAAAGTAGTCCATCACTGTTAATTACAGTTCGAACTCAAATTATGATACGTACAGAAATCCCTAAACGTCTGTGATAGTCCAAGTAACGATGATTTGTTGTCGTTGTTTTTTGTCGCTCGAGAGCAACAGATTTAATCTGATATTTACAGGGCACTTCTTAGTAATTAACCAACTTAATACAAAAATTCTTGTTTTATAATAAGTTTATTATATTCATCAATATGTTTTGAGCATTATGTGCTCATCATCAGGAGGTCAAAATCACTACAGGTGTGATGATACCAGATGTTGTATAATACAATTTTGACCTCCTGATGATAAGCACATAGTGCTCGAAACATGTAGAGACATATAATAAACTTATTATAAAACAAGTATTTGTGCATTAAGTTGGTTAATTACTAAGATTATACTGAGATGCAGGTCAGCAAAACATAAAAAAAATACATTATATATTAGGGGGAACTAACTAACTAACTAACTAACTTCGTGGAGCAAAGACCATTTTCAGAATCTAAGAGTTTTTCAGCTAGTGATAAATCCCCCACACTCAGAACAGCCTTCATCTTGTACTTCTCCTGAACCAGCTTAATCCATTCCACCCCCTCCCATCTTGTAGCTTAAGATCCATCTCTTCCCTTCAGATTTTCATACTAAAACCCCACATTTGTTTTTCTTCCCTCCAGTATGTACCACAAACCGTGCACACCCAAATCATATTTCTATGAGGCTATAGGTCATAGAATTTCATATTAAATAACACCATTGTATCATCTGCATTAGTTTCATTTTGTCTGTAAATTGTATAATATTCTGACTGTGATTAAATCAAGTAGGCTATGACAGTTGTAACATTGCTAACAGTGTGTGTGTGTGTGTGGAAAGTTCCTCTGGAATAAGATGAACATGGATCATTGTGAAAAATGAACTGGTAAAGTTAATCCCATATGACAGACACAGACCAACAAAGGGTTTCCTTCTTAACAGATGCCACCATACAGACAGCACTGGATAGACAATTTTGGTGCACCTCAGAGAGTTAAGTTTGCACATGCAGGACAAAAGGAATGAAACCTCTGTGGGTTGTAAAATATTTCACAAAACCCCCATAGTATTTTGTCTCAAAATAGATAAGGCTTAAATTTAAAACTAAATACACTACTCCTATATATGTTCCATTTAGGTCCTACATTTACTTATGTACACATTCTGAGTTTTAGAGACAGCTTCCAGCTCAGAATGTATGCATTCTATAACACATGTGGGAAGCCTAAAAGACCAGTGCAGCCTCATCTACATTCCACATGTACCTGGGATTGTAAAAACAGCTTTTAATATTTGAAGTGTTTTATCATTGAAACCACCATGGTGCACAATACCACATCACAGGAATTGTGAGAATATAAATATTGTTGCACTAATATAACTTTAACATCATGCGCTTGAAGTGTCAATTGTTAACATAATTTTAAGAACCATCGAGGCCACCATCACGAAGCTTTAGAAACTGCATATAGTAAGTGTAGACTGCGTTTCTACAATACATGTTCGGAACATTATTTCTGACATTTTGAAAATTTAACAGTTGACACAGCACTCCCTGAAGATGGCGCCAACGAGTGCCGAAACGCATCAGGGTGTTAGTCAAACAGCGTGAGTTGGTGAATAAAAGGTGGTGCATTTAGTGTTGTTTTAACCCTTTAAACGCCGAGTTAAATCCCATCTGTCATTTGCTGGCATTATTAGGAGCTCACCATATTCTCCACGTTAGCAGGTTAAGGGTTCATGAAGGGAAAATAATGTACAGTATGCATAACATTAAGTTAAAACTAGGGACTTCTTTCTCAGTGACTACAGCACTTAGAACAGTAAACTTGATAATAGTAGACAGAAGCTTTTTCATAGAAATACAATACTGAATATAAAAGTTTAGATCACTGTCCATTGCTGTCTATTGAAAACAAAAATTCCTGATTCTAGTTTAAATTCTTTACCTTTCTGATAGTCTGATGATGACAGACGTTGCTACCTCTACATTTTATTATAAGGGGAAGGGGACCTTCTGGTTTGTGGTAAGACTCCGGATTCTCATTCAAGGGATTCTGAGTTCAGTCCTCAGTCACATCAATGTGTGGATTTTGTTGTTCAGAAAACAAAACTATTAGATCTACTGGATACGAAACTCCGTAAATGTGAAAAATAAAGTGCAGCATGTTTGTCTGAAATGACAGCGCCCACTGGCACAGTGCTGATGTAACGTGCCATAATGTTATTGTAACATATATATTTTGCATGTGCAATATAAAGGGTTTGTTCAAAATTATGCCAACCAGAAGATGAAAAAGAGTACAAAACATTTGACCATTTAAACAGAAAATTAGGCAAGATGGTCTCTATCAGCATGTGCATGGCTCTCTTTGATCATTACACACTTACACAATTGGTAGCAATAAAAGCTACTTAAAATTCAACAGGAAATAATTTCTTCTGTATCTTCATCCCTTAATTGTTCCTTCCTCCCTTGACACCTGTCATACATTTAAATCCTCTCAATTTTCCTACATTCTTTCTTTCCCATGTGTTTTATTTGTTCATTGAACTGCCTTCTTAACTCCTATGTTTTGAAGTTGAAAAGTAAATTAAATTATTTATTCTTTGGCTTGTACTGCTTCAAATGTCCAGATGCCATCTCCATATGTATGTGAAACCAGCATGTTATTCTGATCATTCGTGCATAACAAACACATGCACAAATGGAGGTATAGATATATAGTCCTTTGCTTTCTTCAACCTTGGTACCAGAAAGGGTTTGATGGTCAAAGTCATGCCCCTAACCCCCAGGAAAGATAAAGATAGACACACACACACACACATAATGCTTTCTATAACTTATTATTTTCCCTCTAAAAATCCAACTGAACCAGGAGCAGGCAGTATATGGAATACACGTACAACATACTTGTCCAACAGGGTAGACTGGTTTAGGCTGAACTGATGACAACTTATCAAGGTTTTATTTATTCACCAACTGATGCACTTGTGTGTTGTCTTAAAAAACAATTTTAAAATTTACATTAAAACAGCTCCGACACGTTTTGGTGTTACAGTTACATCATCATCAGGGAGCGCATTAATTTGTACTTACTAAAGTTACTGTTGTTAAAACAGTCCATTAAAATACATCGGTGTGTGGTTAATATGGTGGTGGTGTGGCTGCATATATTAGGTCCTTATTGGTGTATGTGTGTTGTACTGTTCGGCAGTACTGCCAAACAGTGCAGCCACACCACCACCATATTAATCACACACCGATTTATTTTAATGGACTATTTTAACAACTGTAACTTTAGTAAGCATGAATTAATGCACTTCCTTGTGATGGTGTAACTGTAACACCGAAATATGTTGGAGATGTTTTCATTTAAATTTTAATGTAAATTTACTATTGTTTTTTTAAGACAACTCACTAGTGCATCAGTTGGTGAATAAATAAAACTTTGATAATATCAAGATGCATGGTACGAATGTGAAATTTGATGACAACTTCATTGCTCAGTTACTTTAGCTGCATGAATTCCCAACATTACAACAGAAAAGTCTGAGAGATATTAAAATACGCATTGAAAATATAAACTCTATTTCATTGAGTCTGTGGAACAAATTTCGAGGAGAGTGTGAGTATGATGATTATTGGAATATGGAATACACTGAAAATGGACTAATAAAAATGTAATGAATGTTTTGTAATGAGCACAGGTTGTCATGTCTGAACACATAATGCATCACATTGTGATCTCCTCTATCTGCACTAGCTTCTTCATTGTGCCAGCTATCTGAGGATAACCTTGCTGACATAGATTTCCTATGCTTGAACTGATCTGGTTACGCGGTGGTGTTGGCAATGTTTTAGGCAGTGGAGGTGGGTCTGGGATGGAAGGACTTGATTGGTGTGGAAATAGTGGGGGAAAGTGGGTCTCTTGTTCTTTGAACAGTGCCTCTGTGCTTTCACTGGGAGTGTAAATTGGAAGCTGTTGTACTCCACTAAAGCAGTTTTACCCAGTTTTTGTGCTGGACATTGGCAATGTTCTGAACTCCTGCAATGGAAGTTCTATCACTGCAGCTGATGTGGACAGATGTAGGTGCTGCTATGATGATGACAGCACAACATGATCCACAAGTGTATGTTTGCTCTCAAAATGGTGTCTGTCTCCTGAGCTGTTACTGCAACTGCCTGCCTCTTCTAATTCCTCCTTCTTCTTGTCACCAAAGTGTCCTCCTGAGCCTTCACAGTCCCTCTGATGATAGATGCCTGTGAAGATAAGGATATTCAGCAGCAACAGGAAACAAACTTCTTCTATAGTAATGGTCAGGGCTGTAGTGTAACTCTGGAAGTTATTAGATGCAAATATGCACAGCAGGTTATTGTAATTATTGGTGGGCCACAAGGTGCCAGAGCTTACTGAGTTGGTGGTCATATTGGGTGGATATTCTGTGCTTGTGCTGGTGGCTGGATCTGCCAATGTAGCTACAGTAGCCTTCGTGCTTGAGCAAGAAGCTGCTGTTGTTGATGTGGTGGCAGTATTGGCTGCGTACTGAGGTGGCTGCAAGGTCTATGGCCTCACTGAACTTATGATTCAAAACCTGTTCTACCATTTGTTTCACATTGAAAAGTCAGAATGTTAAACTCCATGATGACCTACAGGAGTTTATGGCTTAAAATTTTGAAGCAATGATTCAGAAAATCTTGTAAATTTCACTTCTACTAAATGCTGCAACAGACCAAAAAAAAAAAAAAAGAGCAAGGGACAAAAGTTTCGGGTTTTTTATATCTTCCAAAAAAACAATTTAGATATCAACCATATGTGCACAAAAATATGAGCAATCCAATTTTGTCTTTTAAACATTTAGTCAGAGAGATAAATGGACGAGCTTAACTGAGATTGATTCTAATTTCATGTTCCATAACAACAGAAAGCATGATATTTTACAGTGTTGCTTGTACAGTGCAAGTCTCTCAAATTATTGTCCACAAGTTGATCCAACACTCTTCACATACAAATATAGCTAAGCTAAATTCCAACATGTATCAGTGGTGGCCACTACCGCCATAACAGAAGACAAAACTATTCCAAAAGCAACTGTATTAGAAGGTGTCTCCCTTGTCATGCACATATCAACATCATAATACTTCTTTTCCACCCTTCAACACAGAGCTGTTTATGTCACATCTTCCAAGTATGCACATGTTGGATTATAGCTTGATTGTTTCAGTATGTGCATAGTGTTGTTGCAACTTGTAGACAATGACTTGAAAGCATAATGTTCATCTCAATAATTCTTAAAATTATCCTTCAGCACAAAAAAAACACACTGTATCTCCATTACAAAAATAAAGTAATCAGTGTTGTTTACAGCAACAGTCACTGTTTATTGTGACAATCAGAGAAAACACGTGTGCAAAATGTTATTTGTTGTCATTAAATCAGGTGCTGTATATAATAGCCAATGGGCTTTAAAGTTTCAGATTTAAAGATTAGTGAATATATAGCATTATTTACAGGGAATCCAAGAATGTGTAAAATGTATTCTAAAGTGTGAATTGGAAACAAATTAAAGAACTGACAAAACTACTACATACCAATATAAAATTAAAGACAAAATGACAATATTCTTAGTTTGGTTTATTTTCTGTTACAAAACTAACTAAATATACACATAATATACATAATTGTGTATTTTTACTATAGTTTTATTATATTATGTATGTATATTTTATGTGTACTTGGTTGGTTTCTGAAAAAAAAAGATTTATGTTAAAAATGCATAGAATAAAAAAATTTAAATATTTTTTTTATTTGATAAAAGATGATGATAAATGTGTCTGAATCCATTTCATCATATCGTTCTGTTAATACTGCAAAGGAAATGATATTCACTAACACCAGCATGTTAAGGTTTTGGATGAACTGGAAAAAATAATTCTGACGATGCTGCTGAACTGTATTTAACTAACTTAAATGACACAATAGTGACACACATTTCATCCAGGGAAAACATAAGAAAATTTATTCCTTTAAAATCACTTCATCTCAGCAAATACACTATTTTCTGCATCAAAAGACACACTTTTTCTTAGAAAATATTGTCCAAAATTCTCCTGTGTCTTGTGGCCAAAATTATACTACTGTTTTCATTCTTGCATATGTGATTGAGTCCTTCACATATCTTACTAGAAGTCCTCCTTTCCTCCCACAAAACAGCTGAAAAAATGCTGTGAACATTTGTAGAAAGTACTACAAGCACTTACTGTGTCGCCCTACCTTGTCTGGACACATATGAAACACTCAATTCCACCTTCCCTACTTTGATTCTTCTCACTGATTTCTGACCTTGCCAAATTTAACAGTTTGTTCAGTGCAAACTGGTACTGTGTTCCAAAACTGCAGTCTTAATAGGATGTTTCAAAGACAGATAAGGTTTTTTTAGGTTTCAAACTGAATGTGCTGACTTAACATCAAAGAATATGGAAACAGCACAGCTGAGTAAACTATACATGAATGGAGGAAGCAACAGACATAATTACGAAACTTATAAAATGGAAAATATGCTGTCTATACACATGGTGCAAAATGACCACAAACTGCAAAAGAAATTAAAAACTGCTTGTCTTGAGGTTTTCATGATGACTGGATTCATTACAACCATCTTGGGCTAAACTGCCTATCATATTGAGGTGGTTGTATTTAAGTCAAAAGCTGAATAAGAGCTGATCACATTTGTAGCAAGACAGTCTCACACACAGCATCAATGATGTTTCTGGAACAAAGTCTTGGTGTTGAAGATTTAGAAGTTGACAGGCCTACGTACAAGTACACAAACTAGAAAGCACCAAAGATACCTCCAATTATGAAAACAGGATTTTTCATTTCACATTTGTAATCAATGCAAACAAAGAAATTGTTTTTGCAACTTGGACAGAGTGATAACATGGATGAAATTCCACTACATTTCAATGTGTCAGCAAGTAAGGCTGTGAGCGTCAAAGGAACTCAGATTATCAAAGGTAAAACTTCTGGCCATAAGAAATATATTACACTGTTCTGAGTGTGCTGTATGATGGTACATAATTGTTCCTTCTGTTAATATTAAAAAGTTGAAATTCCATGCAAAAATTGAATCTATGTTCATGCTGGAGACCAGCCAGAATATGGAATAATGAAGCTGTAGCTAGAAAAAGAGGGTTGAAAGATCCAAATGGCCTTCCGAGAAAGGTAAGCTTTTGTACTGCATGATTGATAATCAGCACACACTTCAGAGGCAGCAAAAAGAGTAGGTGCTGAATTAAAAACACAGCTAACAATCCAGGAAACATTATTAGCCAAATACAGGCATTGGTTTTCTGAACTGACAGGCCTAACTAATAGTTTGAATTATTCATGCCTGAGGGTTGGACCAAATGGTTGGGCCCACCAAATCACAATCTGACAACAGTTAGATAAGGGAAGTGACTTACCATTTCACAGATGTCCAAATGGATTCAAATTCTCTGGAAATGAAACATGAGAATGCTTTCAAGTCTTCAATAGAATGTGGGAACTAGTGTCCTTGGTGGCATTGAATATGACTCACTGTTTTCAGACTAACATTTTAGGCTGCCATGTTGGTAATGATGATTGTTACAGTAGTGGTCATGAGTTTTGGGGTTTGTAAGAAATGATTTTGTTCCACACCAGCACTTTGCTTAGTAGGCCCTTGTAAATTTGTCTTTCTAATATAATCAATAAACATTTTTTCATACAATTCTCCAATTAAAACTTCAGTGCACATTATGGGCTCAAAAATGCAGTAAGTTTGGTGGTACTGACTGTTAAGAAATGACAGAATGTCTCTATCAGAAGGTCTCACCCTCATAAAACTGTGCCCCTTCTTCTTGAAAGTGGTGATGTCACAAGTTTACATCATCCCCTACAGGCCTGTGCAGTAGAGGGATTAGGTTTAACTACAAGGACATCTTGTGGCCACGGTAGTCATTTCTCATCTCTGGCCTCAATCTTGTAACATTTCACCCTTCTGTTATGACAAATGGAATCTTGTAGCTGAAATTCCTATTAAAAAATCATTTAAAAATTCAGTTCCTACCTCACTGAAAGACCCTTTCCCTGGCTGTAAAGCAGCAGGTGGCTTGAAGCTGAACACTCACCTCCAACTCAGGGCAAGTTCAAGAATGAGTGGAGATGTACTTTTACTTTTACTTTATGCCTCCATGGTTTGTACTCAGGCAAATTTATCTTTTTCTACCTTACAGAAATACACTGCTTTCCCATTCCAGAAACCACATGTGTTATGATGTGAAGGCACATAATACATATTGCCATATCTTCACAAACATGTCAATAATACTGTGAAGGTATTTGAGCAGATGGTACATACAGTAACTACATTGATTGAATGGCTTACAATGTGAAAGTAAGTGAAAAAATTGAAGATAATATTCATAATATTGCTTATATTTAATTTTACTCTACACACACACACATGTTCAATAGACTTTGCTGTATCTGTATTCCTTTGTATACAGCCTCTGTGATGATGGCTATGTAGAGGCCAAAAAGTGTAGGATAGACATCATAAATGACAAATGATTGACCATAATTGATTGTGCACTTTGTTGGTTTAAATATTCTATATTCAATCTACTGCATGGAATATGGATTCCAATAAATTAGGTAAAGATTCCTAGTGTTTAAATAGAGCCCGGTGATAACATACTTTGCACATGTCGAGCTTGTCACAGCTGGCAACACCTGACAGCCATTTATCTGTCATCCCACGTTAAACAAATATCTAGGGTACTGATGCATGAACAACACAATTACCGCCTATTGTTGTGTGAAAACAAAACAGTTTCATAGCTGGACTGAGGACACATGCCAAAGTGCGAATTATCAGCCTTAAATATGCAGAAGAGTATTAACACAAGTGAACTGTCAACAGTTCAGACACTAAGCAATTATGCTCCCAGTCACAGTGATAATTTATGTACCTCCTGCTTAAAATTAAAAAATTAGCATTTTACTTGTACAATGCAATATGGTTTTTGTATATGATTCTTGCAATAGCCTGGGATTATTTCCCTAAGCAACATCAACCAGTCTATCATTGTAATGGAAACAGATGTTGTTGTGTCTGAGACAGGACTGAAATTTACATCTTATTCTCATGTACTTCATGTTTAAACAGTAGAACAATGGTGATGTGTGCATTGTTCAGGTTCTGAATAACACATGTGCGCAGGTATGATGTACCAAGCTGTGTTCCTGCTTTGTCACTCCAAGGTGACTACGTTCATGTTTTGAAAGATTAACACCCCTGTATCAACTGCTGTGGGTACTCAAAATGTACAATGAAACAACTCATCCAGGAAATCTTTCTGACAAAGTCAGGTTCACATTCACTTTGTTTGAGAGTCCTGATCTGGAGACCAGGTCTAGTGGCATTGCACCCTGCTGCTAAACCAGGATATGCCACTGGTTAGTGAGTTTGTCAAAATGGACATTGATAATGTTATATATTTTAGGGCCTGAGCTTGTACAATTAATGCTACAGGATTGTCATACCAAAGTTTAGTAATTTTTCATCCCTAAATGTTTTGGAAACAGACCATTACATAAATAACATAAAGTGGCTACACGATTTTGCTCAGTAACCTATTTTCACCTGCTATTTATCACCTCACTCATGTTCTGTACTCTTTATCATCAGGGGTTAAAATGGGCACATTTGGAGCCACAGTACTGAGATGCTCAGTCTCACGCTTCAGTCCAAATACTCTGCTTAGCTCATTGTCCTCCCACAAAAACAACAAAAATCTAGAGCAGTCCCATATAAACTGGAAACCAAGTTTCACACCCATGTTTCACGTGACAGTACCTAGTTCCAGGTACAGTAGGGTCATACATAACCCAGAAAGAAGCTGGCTTTGTTTCCATCTCATTGTCTTTGTTCAAGTTTTGTTGTTGATCTGGAACAGTGTTCTTGGGGTCACTGAAAAATAAGGATGTCTTACAGCAACAAAAACAGACACATATAATGTGCACCCAAATTACTGCAACATTAACCATCATCATTATTAATAATTCTGAAATAGTAACCAATATATTTAAAATCATCATCATCATTAAGTCTTGTTTTAATCAGCTCGCAGTTTCGGAGCTGTTCACATTTTGTTACCAAATGACAGCATCATTAAATTTTACACTTCGAAAATCGCAAGTTATTTCCTCTTTCCTTAACCTCCTTCAGTATCTTGATGGATAATTTTTTTGTGTCCTTTCATTTATCAGAATTTTTAAGACCATTCTCTCTACACTTGTTCTGTCTATTAGTCTACATAAACAACTATTAAAGCCTTGAACTTAATGCATGTAGAGTGCATTTTGTATAATTTATTATTCAGACCAACAAATGCACAACATATGAACAACAGTGGAGTACTTTAAGATATAGACATTAATGTTTATATATTGTGTACTTAATTGGTCTAAATAATTAATTATTAAAACCAATTTTGTACCTGTATTAACAAATTCTGGATTCTATCAGTCTGTGCAGTCTGTGGTGTGGAAATGGACAAAGGGCCAGACTGGTGCCTCACAGTGTTCTGTCACTACAAAACAAGAATATGCACCGTTATCTGATGAAGCTAGCGAGGTAGTGTATGAGCAGACATGAGACCAAATTATCTTGATGAGTGTAGTTGGGCGGTAAGAAGGATTGATCGCGTACAAGTGGCAGGCTCAGTACATAAGGCACATCTTCAACCCTCACACTCCTCACTTGCTGCCAACATAAACAGGATTACTATTCGTATTCAGAAGGTCCTGCTACCGACCACCTCGACACAGGTTTTTCCTGGTTTCCCTGTGTCTATAAGCAAATGCTGAGATGGTTCCCAACATTCCAAGTTGCCACTACATGCTTCTCGTGTAGCCCTCCTGACTTAAATGTATTAGTAACCAATTTCATATTTTGTATACATGTAAAATAACCACTGCCACTGGGTGACAACCCAATTGCAGTTAATAATAATAATATAATTTATTATTATTATTATTAGTATTAGTATTATTACAAAAGTACTGGTTTGTGGGAGGAAAGAACTGTGACAAATCTGATAGATGAATATTGACGCTGCCTTCAAGTTCAGGCTAGTTGTACACACATGGCATCACATCTTTGCTGCCTGCAGCATCAGGGTGGATGACCATGATGATGGAGGCAGCAGGTTCGTGTAAAACGTCGGTACATATATACCAAACTACACGGCATCACATTCCAGACGACTAATAGTTATAATTACAGCCTATAAACCACAAATGACACGTACTGTAGCTCAGGTGTTGAGAAGCGTAACTTAAAATGAAGTTGCTGGCCTTGTGAGATCCTGGGCTGCGCAAGCGGTAACTTACATATCGCGACGTTTCGAAAGAAAGTAGCGCCTTTGTCATCTAGGGTTGGTAGGTCATTGTAAGGTCTACAAAACCTCGAAGATTGTGGCGCTACGTTCAGTGGCGTACCCAGGAATTTTGTTCTGGGGGTGGGGGTTCAAAAAATTCAGTTGAGGACAGAGGACGGAGAGAACGGGGATGTGGGGGGCGGTAGCCCCCTAGTCAGGAGTTCTGGAGGCAGCTGTAATTGGGTACAAGAAATTTCATTTTATATAGTAAAATTTTCTTACTTTTTGGTACTTTACGACTATTTGTGATGACAACCAATTTATTTGTTATTGCTGATGTAAAATAATTGCGAACCTAGGAAGTTTTAGAATTTTACTGCCTTTTTTTCTGAACGTCTTGGGGTGTTGGCGTCCTAAATTCAGCAGTTTTTAACAGTTTTCACAATCAGGATGAGTTTGGCACGATTTTGGAGGGCCTTCGGAATATCGGGGGGGGGGGGGTTTGAACCCCCCCCCCCCGGACCCCC
>Ga0131853_10006371_pt1 | contig 21289 bp, 14 predicted proteins | sample TergutLab28metaG_FD_92764 | JGI IMG/M metagenome (GOLD analysis project Ga0131853, IMG submission 92764) | Labiotermes labralis P1 segment gut microbial communities from Petit-Saut dam, French Guiana - Lab288 P1 (version 2) (version 2) | ecosystem: Host-associated > Arthropoda: Insects >... | reverse complement strand
CGTTCCAGACCCACTACTACTCAGAAAATCTGGTAGCGCCGGGGATCGAACCCGGGACCTCTGTATCTGTAGCCAGAAACTCTGACCACTAGACCACAGAGGCGGTCGTTTGCTCCGGATAGCAGAGTGGAAATAAATATCGGCCGTTATAAGAAGATTTACTGGACGTGACAATCAGGTGGCAACACAGAAATTTGAAGTGGAAGGAGCAAAAGAAGCAGACTAGATCCAGTCACGCCACAAAAATGTAATAAATTTACAGATCAACCATACGTTTCGATAGAACGTGGTCATTGTCAGGCTGGCCAATAGCAAGAAAAAAACACATATATAGTTGTACTGGGATTGAGCTCTCAATTTCTTACATATGTTACTTATTTATTTACTTACTTACTTACGCCACGGAACAGAGTCCTTCTTGAAAAGCTAACCAGTTTGCAGCTAGTCAAGAAATTCCCCACTTTTTATGAAACCCGAATGTTCATACCGCGTTCACAAGTACCCGCCAACTGTCCCTATCCTAAGCCAGCTCGATCCAGTCCATACCCCCACATACCACTTCCTTTAGATCCAAATTAAAATTATCCTCCCATCTACGTCTGGGTCTCCCAAGTGGTTCTTTCCCTCAGGTTTCCCCACCAAAAGCATGTATTTACATATGTTACTATATAAAAATATACATAAAGAAGCGGATAGCCTTGGGAATAAATATGGTAAACATTTCAAATGAGTAAGTTTTTATAAAATGTTTTCTAAGATTGTACGGTACCGGACCTGCCAGGGTCAGTTTGCGATGTAAGGGCCAGGGTTAAACGGGGAGACTGTGACATCTGTAGAGGCTGTCACGACCCTCAGGTTACCGTGTGCCCACTGCCAATAGAACCTACCGACCAGGCTCATCGGTAAAGCATTTGCCTTCCTATCGAGCATAAGAAATATGCTTGCACATTTTGAGATAATAACCACTTGGAAGACCTAGGTGTAGATGGAAGAAAATATCAAAGATACGTGTAAGAAACAGAATGAAGGGGGGAGGGGGGAAGTTGACTGGATTGAACTGAATCAGCAATACGACAGGTGGTGGGCTCTTGTGAACTTGGTAAAGAATTTTCGGTTTCCATAAAATAGGGGAACTGTGCTAGCTGACGAAATATCCGTTCCTCAGAAGGACTCTGCTCCACGAAATTAATTATTAAGTTCAAATAATACCAAGCCTCCCTTTTGAATACATAGACTTTTAAACCTGATTTACTTCGAAATTTCTACAAACAAGTGTTTCTCTGTTGCCGTGTAAAACAGTATTACTTATTCTGAGTGTGTGTTTGCAGCCTTATTTATCCAGCATGCAATGAGCATGCGTCATAATACATTGTCATCTGTGATTTGTCTGGCTGCACCAGATATTATCACATTATTTTAAAAACGGTACGATTTTCGGAGGAAAAAAAATATTGTGTTTTGATTTTCTCTACAAAATTTTTCTGCAATATATATCATTCTAAGAAGAATTCAGTGACACATTATAAATGCACATCGGTCTTCATGTAAAGGGCCAGACATTCTTCTTAGATTTTAATGAAGCCTGAATTTTCTCTACAGATTTCCAAATATATTTAAATATCAATATTCATTAAAACCTTTCAATTTGGGGCCGAGATGTTTCATGCAGATTGACAGAATTGTACGCTGATTAAAGAACAATTATATGGGCCGGCGTGACTTTCAGCACTTTCGTACGCAACATCTCACTACCAGGTGATACGTCATCACCAGTTATGACGTTGATAGGCGGTGACATCAGATTAGTATAACTGCCTGTAATTAAGTGGATGGGGCGCAGATTGAGCTGCGTTTCGATCAGGTAATTTGCATACATGGGGGAAATATTTGCAGAATTCTTCGTCTTCCAGTTTGCTATCAAAAAGATATACAGAACTATAATTGTGCGTGTTGTTTTGTATGGGTGTGAAACTTGGTCCCTCACATTGAGAAGGGAACATAGGCTGAGGTTGTTTGAGAATAGGGTGTTGAGAAGAAATTTGGGCCTAAGAGGGGCGAGGTGAAAAGTTAGTGGAGAAAATTACGTAATGAGAAGCTTTATGATCTGTACTCCCCACCCAATATTATTCGGGAGATAAAATCATGAAGAATATGATTGGCGGGGCACGTAGCACGCAATTTGGACAGGAGCGGTGGATACAGGCTTTTGGTAGGGAGATCTGAGGGAATGAGACAATTTGGAAGATATAGGTGTAGGTGGGAGAATAATTTTAAAATGTATCTTTAAGAAGTGGCAGTGGGTCATGGACTGGATTGAGCCAGCTCAGGACAGAGACAGGTGGACGGCTGTTGTGAATGCGGTGATAGACCTTTGGTTTCCATAAAATGTCGGAAATGTCTTGACTATCTGCGGACCTATTTGCTTCTCAGAAAGGACTCATGAATAGGTGAAAGATTTGACCAAGCGGTCACGGACGTTACATAAGACGACCAAACGCAATTACACATCGCGGTCATCAAATCAAGTCCTTTGTTTGGCTGATAGGCAACACCCAAGGTAATATAGCATAGTCAAGGAAAGCTATTTCCTTACTGCTGTTTTCCTATTTCCTGTTGAGAGTTTTGTTTTGAAATTAGGTAGGAAAAATATAAATCAAAAATAAAGGAACATAAACTCTCCAATTACATGTTTGTCTAATTCTGTATACTACATGTTTCGGCCTGTACGGCCATCATCAGCTATATCAAATCACTGAGAAGCATAAGATCTTATCCTATCATTGAAAGTACAATTGCAATTAACTTCACTCAAAGCACTGTGTGATTCAATAAACTGTACCTGAGAATGGTCAAAAGGCCGACAACAATCATATAAATGGATTTGTGATAAACGGTACATTCCTTTATTTTTAGTTCGGGGTTGTTATGCCTGTCTTGGCATTGCGACTGTCACAGTTGCGTTCTTCTGTGCACATTGTGCTTGCCCCGTTGTCTAGGCATTTACCTACTCCTTGTCTGGAGCTACAGTGAAAGCGCTGTGCATTTTCAGTCCACTGCCAAAATCAGTAGATTTTCTAAATATATTTGTCTCGACCACGTTCCTTCCATCCACTAGTGCGTAAAGGAAGGTCAATGTTTGGCTCAGATTTCCTTCTAAGGTAAACATTACTGTTGACTTTAATCTATTTAGGACAGACACCTTATACGTTTGTATCAGACAAATTTGTAGAGAAAATCACAACACACATTTTGTGTTTAGTGAATTTTTTTTAAAAAATCGTGCCGTTTATATAATGTTGAAAACTACTGTAGAGCCTGGCAGGTCACAGATGACAATGTGGAGGATGCGCGTTGTGTGCTGGATAACTAAGGTTACAAGAACACACTCAGAATATATAACACATACTGCCTTCCCACTACAACAATGGTTGCACGAACGCACCTCGGTGTAAACGTTATACGTACATCGGCTGTCTTGTGATTTCCTTAGATCTTTCAGAACTACGAAATGTTCTTTAGGAAAGACGGGACAGCCAGCGGCGAATGGGTCCCTTTCTTTGACGAAGTAATCAGAAATGACAGAGACACGTTTGTTAGAAATGTTACGTTAGAAGCACAAAATGCTTATACGACGGAAGACGTGAATTCTAACAATTCTAGTCAGCCGTTCAGCACGGAGGGTTACTTTGTTTTCTTCATTGCGGTGGGCAGACATACAGACACTTGCTAGCTGATAACCGCTCACTGTGAGCCAGTTTATTCATTTAATAATGGCGTAACTCCAGTAAATGGTTTAACAGTAAGTAACAACCTCGTTACCTTCCACAAAGTGTCATGCCTTCTAAAACTACTCCTACTTCTGCGCCGGAGCCATAAGCTTACGAATTACACTTCATTATTTAGTGCGGACAATAAATTTTATGTTTATTTACTCAAGAAAGGAATAAACTGAGAAATTAAACATGAACTAGTTCTTTTGATTAACAAATGACTTTAAATTTGAGCGTTCTATAATATCAGCAGCTGTCGAGACACGTAAAAACTATGGTTATTTACCAAATTTCTTAGTTTTGTTCGCAATTCCGATATCTTGGCCACCAGTTCATTTCTCTATAAAAGTTAAATTGTCCCTGTACACGTCATGAATACATTTAGGGTAATGGCGGGAGGGCGCCACCCATTCTTCACTCGACTACAAATGGAAATGAGTAGTCAACAACACACCCTGGTCGCCTTACCCTAGGAACATACATTTATCAGTTCAGCCAAGTGTACATAGTGTTACAGCATGACACGTCCGAGTATGGTGGCACCCCTGCTAACACAGGTTTCTTTCAGTGCAAGCGAATCGAACACTAAGAGCTAGAAAGAAATATCATTAATTTACCTGCACAAATTTACTAGTAGTTAAACTGTTACAATGCAGCCTCTTCTTCTGATCGTTTCGTGCGGTGCTCAGAATTACATCTGACCTTATATATAAAATACATCCAGTTGCCCCAGATCTTTAGTTTTCGAGCACCTCACAAGTGTCATAAAAGCTACCACTTCGATAATCTGTAGTCCCTTCTTGCACTGAAGTTCCTCTCTCCCTCTTCCAGCTTCTTGACCCGGTTATAAGGACATCGCAGTACGAGACGCCCCGTCTAAAGCGTCAGATATTCGTTGATGCCAATTAATTCCTCACTGTTAACAATAACATTAAATTCCTTGGTTATAACAACACTCGTTTTTAACGACATAAAATATTATTTTTATGACGTCATAACCGAGTTCGACTCTGTGCCAGTGACACTGTCTTCACCCAGAAGGAGGATTGCCCGACTGTGTCCACTGATTTTTAGACTGGGTGAGTCCCAGAGGCGATCTGGATAGATAATAGAGGAGAAAAGTCTCCTGCCGGTGCCAGAAATCGAAACACGATTCCCTCCTCCCCAGTACCTTTCCCCCGTGCCCTCGTCTCTACACCGACTGTGTTACTCCGGCACCCATTCGCTTCTCTGTAACTTGCGGGGGTTTATACCTTGTCTTGGTAGAGCTTCGTGCGCTCCTGTTACGATTTGACAACAGCTGTCCACGGAATGAGGTTTCAGAATTATACACACAATGCGTCTTCCTCTGCAATATAAAGTCAGATTATTCATTTTTTTTGCCTATTTTGTCGAGGGTTTCTCAAGTATTCTGAAAGCACATTTGAGTTAGGATTCCATCAATACTCTTAACGAAATTCGGCACATTTTCAGAAATCTGTACCAAGAACCTGGAACAGTTGGAGGAAAAACGAGACATATTTCAAAAATCAGATTTTCCACGGAGATATTGCCACTCAAATAGAAGTAAGTTCTTTAAGGCTATTGCATAAGATCCTTTTGCAAATGTGCGTTCATCGTGTTGCAATGAACACTAAATGTGTTCAGAAATAAAGTTTTGCATTTGCAAAGAAATAGTAAGTGATATTAGGAAGGCAGACTGTAAAGCACACACAAACAGGGCACGTTCTCTGGGGAAGATTTACAAAATGTTATCATCAGTTACTTGTTACTTTTCACAATATCGACAATAATGCCCAAAAAACGCTGAACTCGCTAACCATCGGCGTGCGATCCGGACGAACTGCATTATTGCAGTGATAAAAATTAGAAATCTACCATATGAAAAAGTGAGATATTTGGGTGTCCCGATGAAAGTTTTCAAGACAGAGGGACATTTGTTTTAAAAAAGGGATAGTCCCAGAAAAAACAGGAAGAATGGAACCTTACATCAACTACACGTTCATACACGGTCCACAATGACATTCTGTATATCAAGTTTGCCTCAGACAATGGACAATGTCAATAAATACTCGTGCAATTGTACTGAACACACAGAAAATCCTTCATGAACATAATGCATGGAGAGGGGCAAAGCGGCATGCAGATTGTCACGAACTCGCAGGGTTACGTGACGCACTGAACCGTTGAAAGTTCTGGCTGCAGAACTTGCAAAGTTGCCTTACAGAGTTCTGAATATTAAGGACACTGTACACCGACTGGCCGACAAGCCGTCACGACCCACTTCAAACGTCCTCATCGCCATCGAGTTGGTAAATTTACACATTTGCATAGGTCTAAATGATTTCTATTCAGTAAAAATTAGTAGCTCCATTAAGCACTGTGCTTGAGCTGACGCTGGCATTTTCGCAGCCAGTCAAAAACTTCCCCTGCCCACTGTGTAAATCAAAGGATGTCCGTCTTATTAAAAACGGCCCTCAATTTGTCTCCGTTGTGTCTTAGCATAATAAATCCAGTCCCCAACCTAACAACCCACTTGTTGAAGATCAATTTTATATTATCATGTCACCTATGCATAAAGGTTTTAACTGGTGTCTTTCGATCAGATTCTTTAATCGAATGTCTTCATGCTATACTGAACTGTCCCATGAATATCCCATAATTATGTCTTTGGGCCGAATGAATTATTGTTTAGCCTATACTTATAAAATGCCTTAATACGCCATTGTTTAGTTAAGACAGTGCGCTACAAGCCGGAAGGATGCGGGTTCGATTCCCGATGTTGTCGTTGGAACTTTTCATTGGCATAGTCTTTCTGACCGCACTATGGTCCCGGAATCGACTCAGCTTCTAACAAAAATGAGTACCAAAATTATTTCCTGAGTGGTAAAGGCGGCTGGTGCGTAGGGCTGACAATCTCAACGCCTTCATGAGCCGACTGTGTCAAAATCTCGGAGCCTCTGGGCCTGTAATAGACCTGTACAAGAATTGCTTTATCTTTTACTTCAATAATGAATATTTAAAATTAATTTTACTTTCCTACTACTCGTACTTGCAGTAGCTGATATTTGTACTGACTTCCGCGTTACCAGCTGCCCTACATTCGGCGTGATATATACAAAACTTCCGACCAACAGCGAATACGTGCCTGAAGACTAAGACTCTACTCTCTTCATATAAATAACAACAAGAACATAAAAGAAAAATTTTTGATAGCATTGCCAACAAAATGCACAATATTGCGACATATAATTTTACAATTAATTGCGAATATTGCAATTAATTGTAAAATTTTACAATAAATTGTACAATTACATATTGTAATACTGTGCATTGGAATGGTTATGGTAACTTAAATTGTCGTAATTGTCATTTAATGCACGGAATTGAATATCATAAAAACATAAACCATAAAAACTTAAAAAAATTAATTCATTTTCACGCTTAGAGGTACAAAACGTGAAGACAAGGTGTGCTGAACCGAACAGGTAACAAAAATATTATGAATTTACTACAAGACGTTCAATTTCTTCAAACTGTAACCAAAACTGTGAACACGAAGTTGATTTTGAACCGCGCTGGGTACCACGACCACTGATTACCCTAATCCACTGCTATTTCCACATCAGATAAAACGTGCAGCCAGCTGATTCTCTCGGAATGACCCACGCTCACTTTCCATCTCAGTAACAACAGAATTAGTCAAGTTTTCGTGACGGCACCCTTATTCATCGACCGGAACGCTAACAGAGGCTAGCTAGGTGCGACACAAAAGTAACGGGCTTCTGATCAGCACACAGCATGTTCCAGGTTACAGTTTAAATTAAGGTTAGCAATCCTGGTTGCAAGTAAATTTTTCACGTTCCTGGAGAACAATAATCATACTGTTTCCACTATTTGCGTCCACGTTGACCAGGAGACGGGCTATCGTATGTTCTTGCCAAGCAAACACGTGAAACATTCAGTCCAGTTAATTTTTTCGTCTTCCTGCAGTTTAGCGCTGCTGACTTCGTCGGTAAACAAATTATGAACCAAACAGTTTCTACTCAAATCGTGCCACAGGCTACAATTAAACACGACTGTCTTGTCATCGACGCTACCCACTTTTACAACAACGTCGTTAAAAGAAAATGAACACAAATTATACCAATGTTCTTAAAGTAAGTCATTAATCAGAAAGTCGTTTTACGCCTGCTTCGTTATTTTCATGTCCGTCTGTACCTTCTTCCAGCCTGAAACCACGTGACTTATTCTTAAAGAAATTTTTAAAATCTTGTAATTTTGAATTTAATCATTTACCACAGAAACTTTAAAACGTAAGAAAGCAAAATCCTTGTACACGACGAAGGACGTATGGGAGGCGTGTTGGTAGAGCTCCACTCATTACTCAACTCGGCACTAGATACAGCTCAGTCACCGTCAGCTTCACTATCCGAAGTGCTTAGTCCAGGAGAAAGAACTCTCACCTCCACCCGTACCAATTTGAGTAGGAAGCTGGTAGTAGCATCTTCTCGTTAGTTATGCTACTGTGTGTGCATGCATGTGTTATTACAGTTAGCAAAGCGTCTTATGCAGGCTGTGGTGTTTGTACGAGTTACCATAGCGTTTCATGCTCTCTGTAGGAGTTACCACAGAATTCTTTCTTAATACATTTAACACGAATTACCACCGCATTTGAGTTAGGTTGTTATGCCTGTACAAATCAGCCGTAAATTTGAGGCTACCGTAACTTCGTGGGCCGGGATAGCTCAGTCGGTATAGCGATTCACTAAGGGGTGGACGGTTCGGTTATCGAATCCCGTTGGGCGCGAGATTTTCCGCTCCCGTCAAGACTGCCGTGGGGCCCACACAGCCTCCTGTAAAATGGGTACCGAGTGTCTTTCCCGGGGTAAAGCGACTGGGGCGTGGCGTTGGCCACCACGCCGAATTTAAAGAAACAGTACAGCCATAACTTCAACTCTCCCTCTGGGCCTTCAGGGCCTGTAATTGGGTGACCTGTGCCTTTACTGTATTTGCACTTGTACAATTTACCAAACATCGCATGTTTTCGTATTTTAACAAGTCTCCATAGCACCTTGCGTTACTACGGTTTTGTGATAGAGCTTACACAAAATATGATTTTCTGCAAGAAATGCTAAAATGCGTTACGTTGAAATATTAAACAGTTCACAGTACCCCCAAATGGTTTTAATGCACTCCTAAATTCTCTTTTTCGGCATTTCGGAGGGTTCGGGGAAACCGTTTTGGCGGTCCTTCCTACTGCATTTCATGTACCGCACATTCAAAATGGGTACCTTGCACAAAACTCTTCAGTCTTGGAAACAGAAATTTTTCACCGGTTGCGAAATCTGGCGAATAAGTCGGACATTTTACAGTTTCATTTTGAGTTAGGGCCAAAAACTTCTTCACTAGTAATCTGAATGAGAAGAAAATTTGTCGTGAGGAAAATCCGTTCGTGCCGTCACGATCCCAAATTTTATGACACATTTGTCTTCTTAAACACGCCAGCAAAATGTTGGCTTCCGTGCGGTCTAAGATGTGGTTCTGAAGCCGCTTTATTGCTAGGATCGAGGGTTCGAATCCCGCCGAGAGCTTGGACCTTTGTCTGTTGTGTTTCTTGTGCGTTGTGTCGTTTTCGGCCTCTGCGACGAGCTGATCACTCATTCAGAGGAGTCCTACCGGATTTGTGTATCTAATTGTGTGTGATCTAGAAACCTAAACACATAGGTGGCCTAAGCTCTACTTGGGCCGTTTTTCCACAAAAAAGAGTCTTTGTCTAAGCATTGGTTAACATTTGTCGTGATATTTTTTTGTTCTTCGTAGGAAGACGAGCTTCTTGCCAAGTGACTGCTCTGAATTTTATAATCGGAGTCATTCTGGAATAGGCAGACTTGCCACTGAAGGTAGTATTACTCAGCAAGTGCGGTCTTTTCCAAGTTCATTCAAGAGATCAGTGTAGATTTCGACTCCTTTCATCGTTTGGTAGTGCATCAGATGTTCGGTTACCCTCAACATGCAAATTTCTCATGTTCAAATCTTCGACAAAAATATTGCGAGTGGACTTACTTTTCTTGTTTAACATCTCAGCCATCATTGTAATTATTAAATGGCGAACATTGCGAAAGAAATTTTCAATGTTCCGATCAGTTCTTTCGGTTTCGAATCTACCGGATTTCAGACCTTCGTTCATGTCTTTTCTACTGCCCAAAAATCGTTTATGCACGTCAAATTCGCGAGTAATTCTTTTTTTATCACAAACATCTGTCACCATACTGCAAAATATGGTTGTAGTTTTGTTGGTTTTTGCCTACAAGTCCGATATAAAAACACAGCTCTAAATTTATGTCACACATTTCCTGGAAATGGCGCTCAAACATGCATACCAGAAATATTACTGAGCCACTTCGAAAATAAAAGCGCTTGTTAGAACCAAGAAAGAGCACGCTAGATAAACCTTTATGGCTAACTCACACATGTGGGCCGGGGTAGCGTATTCAGTACAGCGACTCGCTACGAGCTGGACGGTCCTGGGTTTGAACCCCGGTAGTGGCAAGAGATTTTCTCATCTCCACATCCATCCAGATCGACCATGAGGCCCACCCAACCTCATATACAGTGGGTACCGGATAACTCCCGGGGGTAAAGCGACGGGGGAGTGGCTTTAAACACGCACGACCATTAATCGCCGAGGTTAAAGAAAGAGTATAGCCATTCCTCTACTCGCGCTCTGTAGTTTCATGGCTGGTTGCAAGTTTAACTTTGCTTTAACTCACACACACACACGAACGGAGTTCGACCGTGCCGTATTGTGCCGGAACACGACGTTTCGGTAGAAGTCCGCTCTGTAACGGCAGCAGACGATCGTCAGTATTCGACTCGTACTTCGAAGTCTGGGCTGCGAGTGTGTTTAGCTACAGCCTTCAGAAAATCACTTTCGCAGCAGTTCGTGGTAAGCCTGTCTTGTGCTGTCACAGCACTGAACCAACTGTGGTCTCTAAATGCTGTTCAGACCGATAGAGTTATATTTTAGCGACAAGACAGAGTCGCAGTCAGGTCCTGTATATGTGATTGCCTTTGAATTTGATACCATTGCTATTCACTCCGTGCGCTGTTAGATGAACTGTCTTACTACCAGCAACCGAATGCACAGTGTTAACGTGTAATTTTATAATGAGAACATAATATGTTTCGATCTCCCACTCATCAGGCAGACCATATATCAATCAATAAATATAAAACTTAAATTTCAGTGGACCACTAATTGATTAACGTATTATCTCCCTGATTATGATCTATGAAAAAACGAAACATTTTGGAGATGCAAAGTTTTAATTAGAAAACTACACATTCGGACTGTACGTTTGGTTGGTTATAATGAGACAGTTTAACCTTCATATAAATGTGTAGGGCAAGGGTATGAATGTTTCACAAAAACATAGGAGCCACCCCCAAAGTTCTAGGCTCCAAAGGGTGATAAGAAGCAAGTTTCGTTATAAGAACTTAAATTTTGGAGTGACTAACCCACATCACTCTTAAGTGGCGCTGCCTGTCACGCAAAATAATTAATATTTTTATATCTAAAGAACTTCAATAATTATGGTTAAAATATATGAGCCACCGCGCAAAATTTAGTCGCCCGCATGACGAGGCCCCCGGGACTTGTACACCCTTGGTGAAGAGTGTATTGTGTAAGTTAATCGTTAGTCTCTTTCCACCCCTCCCTCTACGCTGAACTGTGTAGCTTTAGAGTGCGTGAAGGATCGGAAAAAAAGGGTAGTTAATGGGAAATTTCATAATAAACGGCTAGTGGGAAAACCAAGAACAAGATGGAAGGGCGTCTTTCGGAGTAACACATCACAGACCCTAGCAATACGTTGATGGAGGAGACGAGGAGAACACAATCATGAATGGAGGCCTCTTCTGAGGGAGACCAGGGCCCAGAAGGGGCTGCAGCGCCGTAGGAAGAAAGGAACGGTAGTTTCGGAGTAAAAAAGCGCTACAAGTCCAGAACCGAAACGATTTAAAACTCACAAGTTTTAACGTCAATGCAGAAAGTGAGATTTGCCCGGGAAGAAAGGCAACGGAACGCGAGGCGTTTAGCGAAGAATTAAATACACAGAATACACGGGCTTTGTCAACAAATCAGCAGAACAGCTGTGAGCGTAAAACGAGTTCTGTAAATCTGAGAATACGCAAAGGTATAAAACGTGAAGCTGTCGCTGTGCGTCCAGCCATACGCAGTACATACCTGCACACTCCAGTCCAACACGGACTGTCCACTGTGTTGTTTCAACAATAGCGAGTTCCTCTACCAACTTACCTGCACATATTGGATCATAAACTCTGCACCAGAAGCAAGAAATGACGCCGGCTTTCTTAGAGTTTACTGGCAACATTTAACACTCACCCGATTCAGAAATTTTCGCGTATACTTTTCGTCACTAGATTTCGGAAACAAAATTCACTACCTAATACGAAACCATGGCACAGGCGTAACTTAGCTAATATTATTGGGTGGGGGGAGAGGGAGGGACAAAATCGACCTGGGTAAACTCAAAAGGTCACGTTAGTAAGAGGGGGAAGATTGGTATGGAACAGTCCTTTACATACATACATACATACACCCCTTTCCCCTCACTCTCAACCCAATTTTTGTATGTCCCTGTTCAATTCATTTGCCAAAAGCACCTTAGGTAAAGATAAATATATATATATATATATATATTGGAGGGTGGACATTCCCCCTTGGAAACCCCCCCCCCCCAAGTTACGTCTATGTATGAAGGAATAACATTTCGGAACACATCCTATCGCACTAGTAGGCCTACTGCTGGGCGCTACCCTCGACCAGTGAAATAATAAGGCCCAGCTATGTTCTTCCGCAGCAGCAGCGCGTGTTTTGTTGTGTCGTCACGGAACAGCGTGCGAAGGGAGGCGACGTTATGGAATCGAGAAAACTACTAAACAAACATACTACTTGCCTGTATCTCTTTACGAAAATAAAGTTCCGTCTGTTTCACGCGTTTTCATATTACTCAATTTACAGGATCATTATAACCGCCCAATGATAATGATGACCGTACCAACGATCATAATGACTGCACTAATGATCATTATGACCTACCAATGATCATAATTACCGTACCAGTGATCATAATGACCGTACGGATGATCGTGATGACCGCAGCATTGATTATTATGACCGTACCAATGATCATAATGACCGTCCCAATGATCATGATGACCGTACCAATGATCGTGATGAACGTATCATTGATCATAATGACCGTACCAATGATCGCGATGACTGTACCAATGATAATGATGACCGTACCAGTGATCGTGATGACCGTACCCATGATAATGGTGAACATACCAGTGATCCTGATGACCGTACAAATGATCATAATGACCGTATTGTGCCCACACCGATACCACTAATGTGTAGTGCCTCGTGGGGAGAAGGTTCTGATTTCAACTTGGTCCGTACCCCAGAGGGGCGCTGCCTGTTAAAGTAATTTTGTAAACTCGCGTTAGCGTCTTCTTGGCCTGAACAATTTCGGTAATTCTGCCACCAGTCAGATTGGATTTCCCAAGCAGATCACTGACAGCTGCTTCTTATGAATTATCGTAATTCGTAGTGACTACAGGGGCAGTGATCCCACCGCCGTGGCCACGTGACGCTTTAGTTGAGCGGACTCGGACCGCTTTACCAACTTAGCTTTCGCCAAAACACGCTAACCAAACATGAAAGTTTAAATTAAACATAAAGGAAATTATGCAAACAAGCAAACAAACAAATAAACATAATACCCGTACTATACTGGTAGCTAAACTGAGCAATGATTCTTTTAGGTAATTGTGAGATTATCTTCTAACGGACCAAACTGCTGGGGAAACGTTATACACGTGGCGCAATCACTACCTACTCCATTGCAAAAGCAACTAAACTTCGTGGTATTTGCTATCACCACCTTTGGAAATGTTAAATCTAGCATAACATTCTCATTTCCTCATATAACTTTCTCAGTATACAGTTTAGATGTCTCTACCCGTACTAAGCTCACAAGTAAAATATTAAAACAATTCCCTCAAAACAACTGCTCTGGTTGTTATCACAATTTCACACGCAGCAAACAGTCGTAAGAATTATATCTCCTACACATTCAGTGCGTCAAATTCTCATCACAATTTACCAATACTCTAGTAATAAAACCACCCATCCTAGGAACCACTTGGGATTGGATTATACCTAACACTTCACCACAGCTTAAGTCCCAGGGGAACACAGACAGAAAACGGGTTACATATTTCTTAGTAATATATATAAATGTGTATTCCAAAAAAATCTACACTACCATATAATAAAAAAAAAACTTGTATCTATATAACTTAAATCTGTTCTACCATACTTTGGCCTAGCAACAATGAAGGCGGATCTTCTACGTAATTTCAACTCCCCTGTCTTAACTAAATTTGAAAATAAAAAAAAAAAATTACGAACTCTTTCTATCATTTTCCTTTTAATCTGGAGTTATGGATGTACCACATACCACTCATCTGGTATGAAAAGGAACCTGGGGTACAAGGCTCATTTTGAGGCCTGGCCTGGCCCAGAGCACTGTGCTTTTTTCTTCTCTTCACGTAACTGCAAATTAAAAACTTTCCACCAGGCCAACAAACAAAATACAAGTTGCACATGTAAAATCACCAAAATTAACTTCAATTCCCAAATTCTAAACACAAACCAAACGTCAACTAGTTTCTCTCTTTCCGTGCATTACAGTATGAATGATCACAATGACGGTACCAATGATCATGATGTCCGTACCAATGATCGTGATGACCGTACCAATGATCATGACGACCGTACCAATGATCATAATGACCGTACCAATGATCATGATAACCGTACCAATGATCATAATGACCGTACCAATGATCATGATAACCGCACCAATGATCATGTTGACCGTATCAATGAACATGATGACCCACCAATGATCACAATGACCATACCCATGATAATGATGACCGTACCAATGTTCATAATGACCTACCAATGATAATAATTACCGTACCAATGATCATGACGACCGTACCAATGATCATAATGACCGTACCAATGATCATGACGAAAGTATCAATGATCATAATGACCTACCAATAAGCATTATGACCGTACATTTATCCAAGGATTGTATGACCGGACAGAATTGCAAAAGTTCCTGATCTCCTGTCAAGGGAGGTGTTTAAAAAAAGCGAATTTTTTGTCACTTCATGTGTATTTGTTCTTATAACCCGTAATCATAAACGTCATTGTTTGGCTTAGTATTTGGTAAGGACCGCCAACTTTAACATATAAATAGTCCTGTAATTTAACAAATTTCACCAATTGGCTTCACCATAACTTTTTCCTCCAATATTAACTTAGGAGAAAGGCTTAATTCATCTCTTTTTCTTTCTTATTTTATTCTTCTTCTACAAGAAGAGCGCTTAACATTATGATATCTTTCTTGAATATTTCACCTCCTCTATAATGCCTTCTTATTCCCTCCTTTCATGTACTGTACATTGTCAGTTCCTAAGCTGTCCCTTCTCCATCTACCTCAGTATCTGCTAACCATTGTTGCCGCACAGGTAAAAATAACAATTATTACCACTCTTCAGGCTCTTCGGCAAGGTTGCCAGAAGCAACTATTAGTTTCGTCATATCTGTCTGTCTGTCCGTCCCTCCGTCCGAAAGTAAAACGTCGGCTCCCACTGGACGGATTTTTATTAAATTTGTTACGCCTATTTGAGGATTTTTGGAAAATCTGTCGAGAAAATTCCGGATTAGTTAAAATCTGATAAGAATAACGGGTACTTTACCTGCAGACGCCGGTGCGTTTGTGATGTCTCGCTGAATTCTTCTTAGAATGACATAAGTTTCAGGCAAAATCAAAACACTCGTTTTATGTTCAATAACGTTTTTCCGAAAATCGTACCTGTTGTGAGACAATGTGGACAAGCGTACTACACACTACACACTACACTCGCTAAGAAGATGAAGTAAATATTATAGTGCTTGGTGTGTCAATGCGCGGGTCTAGGAAGGTGGTCCATGGCGGCCACCCCGCTCACCCTGCTACTTCCGATCTAGCACCCCTATTACTTACAGCAGGTTGACTGAAGCACAAGATCGGGAAAGAGGCGAACAAACATTGTTTAGGACAAGTCGCAAGGTGTCATGCATGAATAAGAAGCGAAAATCAGCCAACTTGACCCGACCCTCTTCGTGACCGACTGCCTAACAACGAATGTCAGAATAACGCCAACGCCCATTGCGTCAAACATAAACTATATTCACAGTAAGTTTTCGAAATAGCTACATGTTTCGGCTAAAGTAAATAGTCAGAATCAGGCCTTACACAAGAAAATTAAAAGTTAAACTTACAATTGCAAATTATTAGCTTCAGTGGGGTTTCGTGGCCTGATCTAGGGCCAACTACATCTTTTTGATTTAACTTTCCTACCTTAATGTACTGCTCATCTCGTGTCTTCATTATACGCAGTACAGGCACGCCCTCTTTAAAGTACAAACGTACCGGCTCTCCTTTTGTGTACGTACTTTTTTAGTTTGATGTTTAAAATTACATTATTTACTGTTGGCGATGTTAGAGCATCAACGTCAGGTGCGAAAAATTGGCTGTTTGGAAGTGACTACGAAATTAATTACGTTGCTTCCATCTCACTATAATGCCAGTACTTATTCCAAACACAACTTCCTGATCTCACAACACCAGCTCTCTCGCCTGCCATGGCAGTTAACAAAATTACAAGTGGCCGCTTTAACTGTCCGCAATTAAAAGGTAAAGCAGTCCCGTTACAGGCCTGGAGTGGCCCAGAGGGTTCCAGGAAGTTGAGGTTCCCAGATTACATGACAACGGCATAGGATGGTGGTAAGGTTGTCAGCCTTACGTACCGGCCGCCTTTACCCCCAGGAAATACTCCTTGTACTCATTTCTGTTAGAGGCTGAGTCGACCGCAGGGCCATGGTGCGATCGGAAGGATTATGTCAATGAAAAATATCAATGACACCAAGACATCAGCTTGAATCGAACAAGCGACCTTCCGATTTGTAGCACAGCACCTTAACCACTGCGATACCGCGGTCCCCACCTGTCTGCAATTAAACATGTGGAATTCCTCACAAGGCACTGTAACAGCTTACCCCTTGAATTTCCGAACCCCATTTCTTTAATATATTTTCTGTGCTTTACTCGTAATATAACGACAAAGGTTTTGTGATTTCCTCACTAAATAATTCTTCACAGATGTTCGGTCTGACGAAGGCATTGTTTTAGCTAAGCAGTCATTGATAAGGCCATTGCTTGCACCTGGAGTAGTGCCATTGGTCTCAATAAAACGGTTAACTCAGTACTACAATTGCTGTATTCTCACTGAGTATAACTGTTTGTCACGCGGGCAAGAGTCACGTGTAGTTGCAGGCTTCCGCCGCGATGTAAATGAGGTTTTCACTCTTCTGGGATGTTACACAGCGTTGATTGGAATTTAGTTACTGACGGTTCGGGACGGCCTGTCGGTCCCATCCGTACCCGGCCTGCTAATGAGCCTCCTTCTTCTCAGAGAGTATCGGGAGGGAGGGGGGGATGGAGACAACAAGGAAGATCCGCCAAATCGGTGCTACAGGAAACAGTGTCCTTTATTGGAGTCAAACCACTTAATGTTCACCAGAGCACACTACCTCACATACAGCTCGCTGCCTGGATACCTCCGAAGAAGTCGCGAGAATGGCATTTTCTTTGTGTCTTTCTTTAATCGCGCGTTGCCAGTTATTCAAAGTCAGGCCGGAGTCGTCTGATTGCTGGGCCAGCTGGTTGGCGAAAATGCACCTCGGCGCTAGGTCTTAGCAATAACTGTCGCTAAGCGGAAACCCAAGGCTGGAATAGCAGAGTGGGCTTAACAGCCGTTGAACATCTGATGGAAAACACTGTAAAGAATTTATATGGGTTTTAAATAAACCCTTTACATCTCAGGGAAGCCTGTTCCCGGGGTCGAAACTGGAACGGGCGGCTTCACTTATTCAACTGGCAAGCAGTCCAAGAGGATTGTTTGTTAAAACGACAGAAATCCAGTCAAAAATTGTGAAGATCTTTATAATTTTAAATGACGTAAATTACTCTTCCATGAATAGTAGTCAGTCTACAGAATTAACGAAAGCAAGCTAAATTGCAGTAGTTACAAAAAGGATGGCCAAAATGTGGCCCTCGATGAAAGTATTTGCTGCCCTCTGACACCTGCTAAGTTTCGGTAAAACAGTTTAACAGACACAGTGTAGTAGTGTGAATGGTGCCATCCCGTTGTGTACGTATAACTAATTATTGTAATGTGCCGTCGTTACACAACATATAAAACAGTTGTAATTTTACGTCTGGTTAAGCTCGGCGTACAATGGCTATGGAATCAAAAAATCTGTCAGTAACTTAACCAATTTTAACCGATACTAACGTGAACGATCGCCCCCACGCACGTCTCATACATCTACACAACCCAAAGTTTTACTACATACGGCGGCACGACGTACATCCGTTCCTGCAAGTGAACTTAAAATCACGTATAATTTTATAAGCAATTTTAAATTCAATAGTTTTTAAACCATTAATACAGAATCTAGAAGCTTAAAGTTTAATGTAAACAATGGGATTCCATTGGTAAAGCTAATGAATGTATCTTAATTAACAATATTCTTTGTTGGGCTGACGATGGCCGGGTAACGGCCGAAATATGCAGCCGAGCTTAACGAGCTGAAATATTACAACCGTTTTATATGTTGTGTAACGACGGCACATTACAACAAATTAGTGTAGTAGGTCTACAGAATTTAATATAGTAGAAAGGAAAATGTCTACAAATATTAAATCATCACTTTTGAGAGAGCACACAGTACAGTAATACTTATGTGCGTTTGATGCAGTTAGTACAGCCTTCTCATTCAACCGTACTTTTAGGCTAACTTAATTTTTGTAAATAACGGCCCTCCAGTGAATTCAATCCTCACCACCCACCACCCACCCCCGCCCCTTTCGACCTATGGTTACACAAATGCGGCCCTCAAGGGAGTCCTTAACGAATTATGTGGCTCTCCTATGGGTTGAAATTGGCCAGCCCTGGTTTACAGAACGGTCTCACGGATCCAACAAATCCCCGCTACAAAATCATAAGAAAATGTTTTCGTTTCTCTACGTGCTTCATGGTGAGGCACATTTTTAACATTTTTTATTCATCTGGTTTACTAAAAAGATAATGTCCCTTTCTCAAGAGAATGCATTTGGCGTGCACAGCGTGGGTACAGTACCTGAACACTCGTTACGATGGTGGCAGGAAAACGTATAGATCATGTCAAAAACATTTGTCTCCATCGCCGCATGACGTGGTTTTTTGTTTGTTTGTAATAATACTAAAGTCTAATTGACGCACAGCTCTAATCGTACAGAACGCTACAGAAAATAACTCATTAGAAAGAAATTACAATATTTTTATTGCAACATACTTTCTATTCCGTGCAGGAATATTTTCTTATGAACATACAGGGTGTCCCAGGAGGAAAGGTCAATATTCCGGGAGGTCATAGAATTGGTCATTCTAAGCAAAAATATTTATATGAACATGTGTCCTATTCCGAACGGTTTCAGAGATAGAGATATTTGTATGTATAAACGCAAAAGTGTTGATAAGAAAGAGATATTACGTGTACGTACTGTTTCAAATACCGGTATTTATTGTTCAAGTGACAGAGTTGGTACAGTTTATAATAAATGTTCGAAAATTCCACCGTCAACATCAATGCACTTTGCAACTCGTGTGAAGACATGGCGTGTTGTTCGCCTGAGTGCCTCTTGATTTTCCTTTATGCAGGCGATAACATCCAGTATGTTAACGAGCAGTTCGTCTCGTGTATCCACTTTTTTTCTGTACACTTCACTCTTCATCATACCCCATAAACAAAAATCTAACGGGGTTAAGTCTGGAGATCTTGGTGGTCAGTTAATGGTACTGCCATGACCGATCCACCTATTAGAGAAAGTGTCATTGAAATGTTGCATCACATGTCGGGTATAATGAGAAGGGGCTCCATCATGCTGAAAGTACATGGCAATCCGTGTAGCCAAAGGAACATACTCTAGCTGTTTTGGTAATTCATTTTGCAGAAAGTCTAGGTAATTTTGTCCTGTCACACTATCGTCTAAAATAACGGGACCAATCAACATGTCATCGATCATACCGCACCACACATTGATAGAAAAACTACGTTGAAAATTTGTTTCCACAATACCATGTGGATTTTTGTAAGACCATCTATGCGAGTTACGTCGGTTGTTGATTCCGTTACGGGTGAAAGTAGCTTCATCAGTGAATAGTATAAGTGGAAGCAATTGGCGATTAGTATGTAACCAATGACAAAATTCTAGACGCATGGCACTGTCCCCTGGGTGTAGATTTTGCACAAGCTGTGGGTGAAATGGGTACAAGCCGTCTTCATGCAATTTTCGCCATACACGTGTTCGTGAAGCACCGATACGTGCTGAAAGTCTTCGCGTGCTAGTAGTAGGGCTACGCTGTACCATATCAAGAATGTTTTCCTGTTCCTCCATGTTTTGTTTTCGTGCCCGTTCAAATGAAACATGAGCACTGGGAAGCGTACCGCTTTCACTCAATGTACTGAACACCTTGTAAAACACTCTACGATCCGGAATTCTGCGCATAAGAAACCGTCGACGGTATTCTTCAACAGCAGCAGTGGCACTACTATCGCAGAAACCATAAACATACATCATATCAGCATATCCGGCATTTGTGAAGATGTGCGGCATTTTTCACAACACTCCAACAAAGTTACTATCAACAGTCACAACAGCCAACTGACGCTTCACACAGATTCACATGCTTCAGACAGAGGTGCAGCACGGCGGGAGGGAAGGACCATACTGGGCGCCCAAGCCAAACCACTACAGTATACAGTCAAATGCCTCTATCTCGGAAACCGTTCAGAATGATCGATGACATATTGATTGGTCCCGTTATTTTAGACGGTCGTATGACAGGACAAAATTACCTAGACTTTCTGCAAAATGAATTACCAAAACAGCTAGAGTATGTTCCTCTGGCTACACGGATTGCCATGTACTTTCAGCATGACGGAGCCCCTTCTCATTATACCCGACATATGACGCAACATCTCAATGACACTTTCCCTAATAGGTGGATCGGTCATGGCAGTACCATTAACTGACCACCAAGATCTCCAGACTTAACCCCGTTAGATTTTTCTTTTTGGGGTACGATGAAGAGTGAAGTGTACAGAAAAAAAGTGGATACACGAGACGAACTGCTCATTAACACACTGGATGTTATCGCCTGCATAAAGGAAAATCAAGAGGCACTCAGACGAACAACACGCCATGTCTTCACACGAGTTGCAAAGTGCATTGATGTTGACGGTGGAATTTTCGAACATT
>Ga0131853_10006368_pt1 | contig 21295 bp, 20 predicted proteins | sample TergutLab28metaG_FD_92764 | JGI IMG/M metagenome (GOLD analysis project Ga0131853, IMG submission 92764) | Labiotermes labralis P1 segment gut microbial communities from Petit-Saut dam, French Guiana - Lab288 P1 (version 2) (version 2) | ecosystem: Host-associated > Arthropoda: Insects >... | reverse complement strand
TTCACAAGGATTGGCAATTAAAGCTTGGTAGTGTTCCAGTAAGATTTTAACAAATACAAATGCCCTTCATCAACACAAAGGGCGTTTGTATTTGTAGATGTGAGGTTCTAGCTAGAAAAAAACCAGAATACACTAATCCAACTTATATTCGAGGTGCATTTATCATGCTAAAAGGCATTTTTAGCTCTTGGTCATATCTTATTTGGTATGCTTTTTATTTTTTGTTATTTAGCCTAATAACAGCGGGGTTTATCATTCCATTCTATATCCTGTTTTTGTTTTTAGCATTTTTACCATTATCAGAACAATTATGGCGGTGGGCTACTGGCATAAGACCATTAAGATTAATGGCAGAAAAAGAAAGGTTAAATCCGATTTTTCAAGATGTTTATAATGCGTATTCCTATGCTGTGTACGCCAAAGAAGGAAAGATAACTCATGCCCAAAACTTAAAACTATATATCCAAGAAACTATGAACATAAACGCCTTTGCTTTTGGGCGTGAAACTCTTGTGCTAACCAAGGGCAGTATTGACTTGCTGGATGATGAAGCCTTAAAAGGTTTAATAGCTCACGAAATAGCCCATTTTCATAACCACGACACCACAGGCGCATTATTTTCATATGTTGCTAATTTTCCGATATCAATTTTGATGAAAAAGCTTCGTAAAATAAACAGCACCTTGGAAGATGGGTTTATCAGGTTTTTCTTTAACATAATTTACGGCTTCTTTAGAGCAATAGAGTTCTTAGGTGATTTGATTTTAATGCACCATAGCAGAAAGCGAGAATATAAAGCAGATATGTTTGCCTTGAAATTTGGCTATGGTAAAGAGCTTGCCGAGGTGCTAATCCAGTTATATCAGATATCAATGGAAAAACCTCAAACTATTGGGGAGATGATGAGGGCAACCCATCCACCGATTACTAAGAGGATTGAGAGGCTGGAAGTGACATTGTATTCAGAATAGATTGAAATTAGGCAATCCGCATTTGTGGATTGCTTTTCTAATGTTCCTATATATGGCAGTAAAAAACAAAAATGTGTAGTAATATGTAAATGTCATTGCATATTGCTACACCAACCAAAGGGGGAAATAAAATAACTTACGGTGAACTGTTTGCCATAATAAGCAAACAATGGGCAAATGTAAATGATATAAAGCAGTTATGCGGTAGTGGGCGAGATAAAGCTCGTCAAATTAGAAATGAAATAGAACTTGATATAAAAAATAACGGTAAAAAGCTTTTAGATGGCAAAGAGAAGAAAGTTCCTATGTCTAAAGTTATTGATTATCTAAATATGGATATTGACTACATAGCTAAAATGGCTATGTTAGAGAAGGAAATCAATAATGATAGGAGAAATTAACAATGGCTATATTTAAGTCAAAAGCGGTTACAAAAGACGGCAGAAAATGGTATTTTTCTGTTTGTTACGAAACTGCTAACGGCGAAAGAAAACGAAAAAAAGGTCAATTGTATTTGACCAAACAAGAAGCACAAGAAGCTGAACGCCAATATTTAATAGAAGTTAAACAATGTAGAATTGATATAACTTTTGAAAAGCTATATCACAAATACATCGACTATGTCGAAGATAGCATAAAAGGTTCATCAAAATACTGTAAAGACAATCGGATGAAAAATCATATCTTACCTTATTTTGGAAAAATGAATATTCATGATATAACCATCAATAAGATTATAGATTGGAAAACTAAAATCAATAAGGCAATTTATGGCAAAAACAATAAAAAATATTCTCTAAAATATAAACAGACCTTAATGGCTGAATTAAGAACGATTTTGAGATATGCTGTTGACTTTTATGGTTTAAAGGAAAACTTTGCAGGAAAAGTAATGATGTTCCATGATAAAAGTGAAGAAGTGGTATTGGATGAAGAAAAAATTAGATATATAACTCCTGATGAATATAATCTTTTCATAAGTGTTATAGATAAAATGGTTTTTAAAGTGTTTTTTGCTTTTCTGTACTATATGGGTGTTCGGAAAGGCGAGGCGCAAGCCCTAGATTGGAAAGATATTGATTTTGAGAAAAACACAGTAAGAATTATCAAAACTGTTACAAATAAAACTGACGAGCTAAACGAAAGTGGCATAAAGTTTAAGATAACCAATACTAAAAATCGAAAAAATCGGACAATTAAAATGCCACCTATATTAAAAGATATGTTGCTGGAGTTATATCAATATTATGCAAAACATGAAGGTTTTGATAGAGACTGGTTCGTCTTTGGCGGTTATAGGCATTTACCAAATCAATCAATAGACAATGTGAAAGAACAGAGTTTCAAATTGATAAAGGAAAAATATGGTAAAGAAATCAATCGAATTACTAATCACGAATTTAGACATTCACATGCCAGTTATTTAATTAGTAAAGGGGTTAGAATTGAACTAATCGCCTATAGGCTGGGTGATACCGTGGACGTAGTATTAAAAACATATGCACACCTATTTCCGGAAGTGGAAGATAGCGTTATAGATGAATTAGAGTTGATTCAGGATAGCCACAAAATAAAATTAGACATAAAAAAAGAATTTTAAAAAGCCCAACAGCCTTAAAAATTCTCTGTGTAAATTAAATATAGTCTAAAAGTGTACCTTAACTGTACTTTTGACCTATTTAATTGTCTATAACCGCCTTAATACGGGCGTTTATAAGCATTTGGTGGAGAATACAGGAAATAATAGCACATATACTGCTCATAACTGCAAATGGTACAATATCCCATTTTAAGGACGTTTACAACTTTTCATAACTTCTCGTAATTCTATGAGAAATGAAAAAAGTGTACCTTAAATGTACCTCGATAACAATAAATCTTTAGACAGGACTTTATATAAGGCACAATAATTTTTGTGTCTTTTTTCTATGCCTCGGTTATAAGAAAATAAAACAGAAGCCCAACATTGTCAAGGCACTTTCGCGGCATAAAAGATGAAGCGTTTTTATTCCACGGTTGCCTTGACAATGCCGACCTTCTGTTTTGTGTAGTGGTTAAGCAAATCAAGCATAAGCTTGCTTCGCTCACTTCTAAAAAAATCAAGAGCAAATGCGAAGTGAAAAGCAAGTGAAGCTAAAAAACCAAAACACAAAACGAAGGGAGCAAAACCATGAACAATTACAGTTATTTCACACCAGCACCAGAAACAGCCGAGGAACTTAAAAAGATGTACAGAAAATTAGCCTTTGTACATCATCCCGACAATGGCGGGGATGAAGAAGCTATGAAAAAAGTTAATGCGGAATATGCAGAGCTTTTCGAGAAACTGAAAAATGTCCATACCAACGCCCAAGGTGAGAGATACACCAAGGACACAGACGAAACACCAGAGCATTTTATCAATATCATTAATGAGCTAATTCGTTTTGACGGCGTTCTGATTGAAATAATCGGCTCATTCATCTGGGTATCTGGTGAAACAAAACCATACAAGGATAAATTGAAAAATCTTGGTTTCAAATGGTCAGCTAATAAATCAGCATGGTATTTACCGCCAGATGGCTACAGGCGCAGAAGTCGTAAAGATTATTCAATGGATGACATTCGGGGCATGTATGGTAGTAAAGAAGTTGAGAATCAGCCATACAAGAAATTAGCGAAAAATCATGCCTAAATCAAATTAACACTAATCATCAGGTAAATGACGCTACAGTCCAGCCACAACCCAGCAATTCACCCTATAATTACCCTTCCATTATGAAATCCACCTGCTATAATGTGTACAATGAGATAAATTCTCATGCAAAAGAGCTTGTAACTAAACAGGCTCTTTTTTGCGTAGAAAGTAGGTAAAAGTTGTGAAATGTTGAAAAAGGTCGTATTATCGGACAAATCTTGATAAATTGCGACAATAAATTTTATTATACTGGTGTTAATAGAGGGGGAAATATTTATTATGAACATGTTAAGAAATAGAACACTATCAAGCCAAAACTTAGAAGGATTCAATTTTGAAGAAACAAAAAGAAACGTAAACAATTATTTTATGACTTTAGAAAAACTTGAATGGGAGTTAGAAAAATTAAATGCTCAAAAAGGACTAACCGCCAATTATGATTTTGAAGCTGAATATAGAAAACAACCATATATCCAGATTGGCAAAGATATCTTGAATTTATCGGCTAAAGAATTGAAAGAAGAAGAGTTAAGAGAATATATATCAGGCTTTTATTGGGCTAAGAGCATTTTGTCTGATACAGAGCAACTTTATATCATGGAATATTTTATCAATCGTAAATATGAGGATGAAATTGTTGATTTGCTTGGCTTTAATAATAGCGACAGCAACGAATTTAAGAAAATGAAAAGAAGTGCAATATATAAGTTTGCAGATTTTTTATGTTTGATAGTAGAGAAATAGAAAAGGGATAGGGGAAATAATTTTGGAAAGAAATATGGAAAACAGACATAAAAATAGAAATATAGAAAATAATGAGAAAAATATTATTGAAATAAGTATTGAAAACAGTATGAAAAATAATATCGAAAAAGGAGCTTTAATAGAGAAAATCGTCAGCTTTTGCTTTGATTGCGGAGTATTTGATAAGCGAGATAATGTAGATGAGATAAAAGCCAAGATAGATATTGGATTAGAAAAAGCTGATTTTGTTGAAAGCCTTATCAGCACCATTATATTTAGGGTGAGGGTTCGCAAGGATATTGACGTTGATAAGCTAAAGGAAATACTTATTGAACTTGAAAAGATAAGAGTTGACTTGGAATATAAAGACATGGCTTAATTTAAACAGCTTGAAAGTAAAATGGCTTGGCATAGGACAAGTCATTCTTGCAATATCTTATAAATAATCACAAATAAATGGGTTGATGTTATGAATATTGTGCAGGGCAATATACCACCACCGCCAGCAATGGAGCATTTCGGAGATTTAATGACAGTCAAAGACTTATCAAAACTCTTAGGCATATCAAGTCAAACTGTCTACAAAGAAATTAAAAGCGGAACATTTGGCAAGCCGTTGAAATTTGGCAGGGAGTATCGCATAGCTAAAATCAATGTTATTGATATCTGCTTTCATAAGAATTGAAATCAGAAATAAGAGAAATAAGCTAAGACTTTGACCTCAAACTGTAATATGCAACGTGATACCTTATATGCTATAATCATAGGACTAGGTATCACACAAATAAACCCCTGAAAAATTACTTTCAGAAGGGAGTTTTTGATGTGATAAACGTAATAAAAGGAAGCATACAAACTAAAAGCGGAGGTAAAAACTATTATGCCGTTATAAACGGTAATGATGAAAATGGCAATAGAAAACAGAAATGGGTAAATACAGGCATACCTACTAAGGGCAATAATAAGCGCAGGGCAGAGACAAGATTAGCGGAAATACTTGCAGAGTATGGCAAAGATGGTGTTGATATAACAAAAGAAGCATATTTTACAGAATTTATGGCAGATTGGCTTGAAACCATGAAGGTTTCCATAGCTCCAACTACATATGACTGTTATATGCTAATATTCAACTCCCATATCAAGCCTTATTTTAAAGCAAAAAGACTAAAGGTTAAAGATGTTACACCCGCCGTAATTCAAAGATATGTTAATCACAAAATGAATAGCGGGCTTTCATCAAATACCATTAGGCGACATTTAGCTAATATTTCAAAATGTCTTGATAGTGCAGTTAAACAAAACATGATAGCCTATAATCCTGTAAAGCGTATCGAAATGCCAAAGAAAGAGAAGTTTACAGGAGCAAAGCATTATAACGAAAAGCAGATTGAAAAGCTATTGGAATATTCCAAGGGCGACCCGCTGGAAATTGTGATACTCTTAACATTGTTTTATGGCTTGCGCCGTAGTGAAGTTATCGGGCTAAAATGGTGTGCTGTGGATTTTGAAGCTAAAACAATCGCTATCAAGCATACGGTTATCAGAGTTGGTAAGACCCTACATAAAAGCGACCGTACAAAAAACGATAGTAGTTATGCGTCTTTCCCTATGCCTGATAAAATCATCAATGCACTTTCGGAGCTGAAAAGCCATCAATTAGAGCTTAAAGCATTACAGCCAAATGATTATATTGATGAAGGTTATGTATTTACCAAATTTAACGGCGAGGTTCTAGCTCCAGAGTATGTCAGCAAACATTTTCAAGAGATTTTGAAAAACAATGACATGCCCCGCATTAGGTTTCACGATTTGCGCCATTCATCAGCAAGCTATTTGAAATATCTTGGCTTTGACCTCAAAGATATTCAGACTTGGCTACGCCACAAAGATATCCAAACGACAATGAATCTTTATACCCATTTGGATATGGAAGCTAAAGAGAGTATTGCGGATACTCTTAACGCAAAATTTCAATTGCTGGAGATTAGCGGTTAGAGTTTTGCCTAAGAAAATGCTATAAGATTTAGATTCCGTTAGAAATCCGTTAGAAAAAGGGGTAAATTACTTAAAATCGAAAAAAATATAGGCTTCCCGATAAGCCAGAAAGCCTATATTTTAGCCATTATGCGGATGAAGGGACTCGAACCCCCACGCCTCTCGGCACAAGATTCTAAGTCTTGCGTGTCTGCCAGTTCCACCACATCCGCATAATTTTGTGCCAAAGATATTATCTCATAGATTTTATGTTTTTGCAAGAGTTTTTTATGGGCGAGGTGAGGAGTTATATTTTCGGCATTATACTACTCATTTCGGGCGCACCTGCAGCGGTACTCCAGATGCCGACTTTCATTTTCTTGATAATTCGCCCATCACCAAAATCTAATAAATCTTCGCGCTTGTATATATTTATAATTTTATTTAGCGAGCCCAGGTCCTTTGAGGTGAGCAAAAATGCTCCTTCGGGATTGATTAGTTTGCAATATGCCCACAGTTGGCCCAAATCTTTCAAAGTGAGACTGGTCCGTTTCGCTTCAATGAAAAATAATCTGTAATCGTGTGGCTGCTTTACGATGCCCACGATGTCAATTTGGATATCTATGCCCGTGGCTATATCGCAGTCAATGCCGTGTCGTTTTAATGCTCTGTCCAGGCGTTCGCTGTGTGTGTCTGCCGTGATAACTTCGGACCCTGGATATTTGTCTGACAGATAATTATGCAGCCATTTCATCATGGGTTCGTATAATTCGATTTCTCTCATAATCTATTCTCCATATCCCAATTCCGCAGCGATTTCTTTCCACGAAGTAAAATTTCTACCCCTAATTTGGGTGGGAATTGAATTGTCGTTAACGGACGGATGGTCTGGCCGAGAAGAGCGTCTTGAGGTTTTGCCATCCCAATAGAATTTATGTGTGATGTCTTTTGCATCCCTACCTGTGTAAGCAATGCCATCCTGCAACTCCTTTGAAAGCTCCGATAGGGCCTGTTTTTTATGGATGACCGCGAATCCTATTTTCTCAAACTCGTTGGCCCATATTTTTATCTGATGCTCCTTTTTCCAGGAATTGGGCTTACCTTTGTTGTAGTCCGCCAATTTTCCATCCCTGGTATTCGGATGCCCCCAGTTGATGTTTTGGACGGGAACGCCTACGGTTTTTAGTAGATTGCAAATATCCACAACAAGCCCCCAATTTTGAGGAATCTCAAGATACACACGGTGTTGATATTTCTCGAAAAAATAGTTGCTGCGCCTGATATAGCCTGTGACATCGGAAAAACCGCGCAAAAAATAAATGCGCTCATCAAAAGTAAAATCAAATACATCTTTATTAATTCGCATATCTTCGTGTGATGAGGCATTGCCCACATATCGCAATATCTCACGAACAAGATAGTCGTCATTTTGCTTTGTCAAAGACAAAACAGAATAGTTTGCCTGCTGTATAAAATTCAGTCCGGTACCGATAAGCGGTTCGAGGGCTGCGCGCATGTCGGTGATGCTTGCTTTTACATACACTCTTACATCTTGGTTATTTTCTGTTTGAAGTTTTTTATGTGGCACATTGATAGATATAGTGGTTGAGGTGTTAGAACGCTTAATCTCGCCATTACCGGAAATTAGCCCAAGTAAATAAGACATCTCTGTGTTCAAAGTATTGTCACATCCTTTCTAAGAACTCATCTTCAGTAATGGGTTGTACAGATTTTCGAGCCTGATTTTTCGCCAATCAAGGAGAGTAAGTCCGCCGTGTGCCAAAAGGCACACAAGGATTTGCTCGACGCAGAGTGGAGAAAAATCAGCCGAAAAGGTGTGTGGCAGCTTGCTGAAGATAGGCTCTTACTTCTTGATGAAGATAAGCAAATATTCATGCACCTTGTTTATGCGGAATCTGTAGGGGTATCCCAGCGGGCGCATGTTGTTGTAATCAGCCTGCCTATCCCAAATTATCAAATCGTCAAAAGTATATCCCACGTTTTGCATAGCAGTTGCCAAATCGCTGTGCAAAGGGAAAAATTCACTTTTTTTCCGTATGTCCATTACATTTACGATGCAATAGCCGCCTGTCTTTAGATTTCTTGATAACAACTGGAACATCCGAGCTAGCTCATCAACAAATTCTTTGTATTGCTTTATGTTGCCTAAATCGTTGTCACTGTCCGAATAACTAACACTTTGCTTCATATCTGCGCTGCGCTTCATGTTGAGAATATCCCAATATGGCGGCGATGTTACACATATATCAAAATATTCGGCAGGAAGTGTCGGCAATATGTCAAAGCTATTGCCTTCAACTATACGTATATTTTCTTTGCTTGCTACGCGCTCCTTTGCGATGTTGCAGTATTCGTTCGACAAATCAATGCCTACTGCCTCGCAACCTAGAGAGGCGGCGGCTGTTGTCGTCGAGCCAATACCGTTGAAGGGATCCAGAACCTTGCATTCATTACGAGCGAATGTTCTTATCAATTTTTCACAAAGTGAAATAGGATATGAGGCAGGGTGCTTTAACGCTTTTTCCTCTTTGGTTTTTGACAAACCCCGCCATATGCTAAACGAATGTTGTAACCATTCCTTTCCGGAAAGGTCGTTACATCTTTTATCTTCATTCATGTTTTTTCCACCTCTTAGACTGAAACTGCTGCGTTTCTTCGTCGATATATTTTATTTGTGCGTCTTTGATGCCGTATGCCTCATACACAAGCGCATTAAGTTTTTCTATGCTTTCAAACCATTTTTCCGACATGTATTCATCGTTCTCTAAAACAGTCACGATGGCAAGTATGTCGTTAAAAGACTTGTAATTGCGAGATGGCAATGGTATTTTCTTCAAATATTTGGCATCCGTGTGCATTGTCAGCTTTGAATGGTTATAGCAGTATTTGTACAAAAAGAAATTGCAAAGCCGTGAATGAAGTATTCCTAGAATATATCGACACATTTTGCTATCGCCGCCTGTGAATACCGTAACCGTCTGCTTGGCCCCAAGCTCGCCACCGTATGCTGCTATTATACCCGATTCGGCACTATAGATATTTTGCATAAAAACCTTGCTACCTTCACTAGGTAGGGGCCTGGCCTTGTATCCAAACTTGCGAATATCTTTGCCGGAAATAGCGTCTTCGGATTTAGATTTCCCTCGTCCCACATATATGCCGGTTAAATTACCCAATGTCGAATACAAAGATGTCAAGGTTTGATAAACCTCAAAATCTTCCTTGCAACTAAATAGCAAAATCTCATCCGTATAAAATATCTGTGGTATTTTGGTCATACTAGCAAAACAATTGCCCGAAAATTCTTTTATATCAATTTTTCCACTCTTTTTTGGTGGAGAATTTTTGATTGTGAGGATAATTTGCTCACCTCTCACATTTTTGAAATACGCACCCAAATCAACGATAGATATAATGGTCTTTTCCTTCAATATCTCCCGTCTTAGAGGGCCGTATGACGAAACATGAAGAAAATTTTTAGGAATTATGTACGACAGCAACCCGCCATCTTTCAAAAATTCAAATGAGCGTATCAAAGCGGCAACAAACAGATTTTTTCCGGAATTATAAACCTTTCTTTTGAGCAAATGGTCACTTTCGGTTGTATTTAACTTCACATTGCCCGAAATGGGGATGTATGGAGGGTTGCCTATTATAACATCCGCCTTGTCCTGAAGCGACAAATTATTCAATGTTTTTGACGACAGCTGCCCAATAAAATCTGCGGCAACAAAAGTGCCATCGGGCATATTAGCTTGGCAAAACCGTATCGCGTTTTCGTCGCGGTCTATGCCGTATATATTGTCAAAACCATGCTTTTTAGCAGCAAAAAGAAAATTGCCGGTGCCACAGCAAGGGTCAAGAATAACAGATGTTTTCGCAGGCTTTAACAAGGTATTGATTATTTTTTCTGCTAAGGTAATATCTGTGTAAAATATGCCGTTTTCCTGCTTATGTGCTTTGGCAAGTGAAAGCTCGTATTCATTTGATGCAGCCTTAAACGCATTTTGGTCCAAAGCCACGCTACTCACCGCCCTTCGTTCTCAAATGTTATAGTAATTCAACTATATCACTTTCGGTGGTATAATGCAATACAAAACAGGTTCTAATACCAACTTGCAAAAAGCAATAGATGAAAAAAATATATTCACTTGACAAGCGGAATTCATTTTGCTATAATGAATATATATTATTAAATATTCATATATTCATTAAGATGGAAAGGGGAATCTCTGATGCCAAAAAGTTTTAGTGAAGCTGAAAAGGATATTATCTATAGAAAGCTAATAGATGAATGTAAAAAAAGCTGGTCTGTCTTTGGCTACAAAAAGACCAGCATTGGCGAGCTATGCGCCAAGGTAGGAATTTCCACAGGAGCGTTTTACTCGTTTTACAATTCAAAAGAAGCTCTATTTTGTGATGTGATGGACGATTTCCAAAAAAGCACAAAGCGTATGTATGATGAAATGTTGTCTTCACCACCGAAGAAAGAAGAAATTTGCCAAGTATTGAAAAAGCTATATCTGGAGTATGCTGAAAACGACATCATTACAAAGCGGAATACACCAGATTACAAAAGTTTGTTGAATAAACTACCAAAAGAATGGCTTGAGATACACAGAGCAAACAGCGAGGAAAATTTGTCCAACACACTCTTTTCTCCTGGTATGAAGCTGAAGATGGATAGAAAAAAGGCGCATGGGATAATTGACACCCTTTTGCTAACCGTAGCAAACAAGGATATCATTCCTGGTCATTATGAAATATTCTGCACTTTGCTTGACTGTGTTATTAATGAAATTTATGAATAAAGGAGATGAAATGATGAATAAAGTGATTTTGCAAGCCCAAAACCTACTCAAAACAGCGGGTTTTGACTACGCCATATGCGGTGGCTTTGCTCTTGATATGTTTGCGGGTAAAGAACTTCGCTCGCATGGCGATTTTGACATTTTGGTGTTTAAGGAAGATATGCATCGCGCTGTGCAGTTTATGATAAATAACGGCTGGCTTATTTTTGGCAGGTTTATGGAAGAGGGTAGGGTCATAACTCAGCATTTGTTTTATAAAGTAGACAATATCTCAGATAGCTATTGGGATGACTGCAAAAATATATGGGCAATAAAACCTGACTGCCTACCTGATGTTTTGCACAAACTTGACCGCTTGCAAGGAGATATATATACATACCAAACTCGTAAATGGCTTGTTCAAAACAATATTGAGTTTATAGAACTTGAGTTTGACACAAGAGAAAGCGGCGATTATGTGGCCCGAGAAAACCCAAGGATAACTCGTCAGTTAGATAAAGCGATTTTGTACCGCGAAGGCATACCCTGTCTTGCCCCGGAAATTATACTGTTTTACAAATCGGACAAATTTTCTTACGAAAATGCGTATGCAAAACCCAGAACAGAAACCGATTTTAAGGAGATTATGCCAATGCTTTCGCAAGAAAGTAGAAAATGGCTTTTGGAAGCGATTGAGGCGACTTATCCTGATGGGTATGGATGGTTGGATGGAATCATAGATTAATATTTTAGAGAAAGTACAACGCAGTGATACAACATTTTTTGCGGTAAGGATATCGCTAGGGCGTGTTCCCACTAACAAAAACGCATCTTTGAGGTCGATATTTCCGCCTCTCAAACTTGCATTTTCTTATAGTGGGAACATGCCCTAGTTTTTTTCTGCTACGCTGCTAGAACCTGATGGCATTTCTGGTGAGGAATCACCCTTTAGCAAGCCTGTATCAGCTCTACTAAACAATGACGAAATGACCAGATGCCTCTCGCTTTTCTGTATAGCACTATCTTTTGTTAAAGCCAAATAAAAATATGCAAGCTGTTCACGCTCTTTCGCATCACGTGCTAAATGGAACGAACTCGTTAAGTATTATCAATGCGGCATTTTCGGCCACATAATGCAAGTGGTCAAAGCTATGCTCTGTAAAGCCCAGGGCATTAAGGGCATCATTTCCGGCCAGTATGTATGAGCGTACTTGGTCATCGTTTTTAGGGTTTCGTAAGTGATGGGCATGGGGAGGCATCCTGATGGGGATTAATTTGCTTGCTTGCATTAGACTTGTGCGAAACAGGTTAGCGGGCAAGTCTAATGCATTGAGCGTAATATTTTATGGATAATGTGAGGCTCAGATGAACTGCATTATGATTAATTAGCTAATGCTTATTTTTTCACATTTACGAAGTAAAGAATAAACAATTATGCTGGGGATTACAATAATTAGAATTTGCAGGAAAATAGTTACAACAGAACTATGGCTATATGAGTAAAAATTACCACCTAGCATGGCATATTGCGCCCCATACAAAGCAAGCACCGTTATTGCTGATGAGATAGGCGGGATAATCTTTCCATGCCCCTTATGTCGCATGAAAGAGCCGCAATACAGACCAACGGCAATAGCAGCAAGCATAAAACATATCGCCGCATTAAGAACGCTACCCCATGTCAGCAATAGTGTTGTATAATTCTCATATTGCATGACCCTCACAAAGAAGTACGCAAGAACATAACAACCTGTGGCAGCTCCATGCAAAACAACTACTCTTTTGCCGGGTCTGCCATCTCCATACAGCACATTGGCAAGACTGTACAAAAAGTTGAGAACGGCAAGCACAAAGATGACAGAGAAGATGTAATAGTGAAGCCTCACATACCACGGGATATACATAGTTGTCATGTCGAACCGTGCCGGATAATCAAAAATCCAAGACGGACCTGTGCCCGCCAAAAAGTCAAAAGAAAAATCCTCGGGAGCATTGACGCCAGGGACAACGAGGACTCGCTCTCCATCCGGGAGAAGAAAAAATGTTGCACCGCTCCTCGTTGGGATAACAGGTAGGATAACATAAGGGACGGCAAGGGCGAGCCCCCTATCTCCGAACCGCTCCAGGTCTTCAAATACCCTAGATGGAGCCCTGGAGCCCAGAGCCGGATCAATAACGTTAGGAACGGCGAGGACAACTTCTTGATTGGGGATAGCTTCTTCTGAATGGTGAACAATGGCAGGGATAAAATCTAAACGCACCGCAATCGTTTCCACATACAACCCCAATCCGAGAAAAACCATTACCGCCACTACAGACACCGCAATGCGCCTTTTTGTCATTGATATCTTCCGTAGCATGGGCAAAAACAAAAAACCAATAAGTATAGCCATGAAAACCGCCATGAATGGGATGATTGAGGAAACGCTAAAGAGCACTGGCAGCTCATAAACGAAACCGTAATTAATAATAGATATCATTTCCACAAAATTTCTGAATGGAAATGCTGCAGCACCCGCCAATATCAATGCAATAATTGTATAAAACAGCCAAAATGATTTTGACTTTGAGCCCATCCCATCATCCTCCATTTAAAATCAACGCACTTGCTATTCTGAACTGCACATTATAGCCAAACTTTTAGCGTGTATGACAGGTCATACCCTCTGTTGTTACCAATTGCATGCCATAATTATACCAAATCTGACAAAAAAGTCAACCGGAAATAGCTCGCATTTGCCCGCCCGGTTTCAAAAATAACTTGACAAGCCCGCCCGGTTTTAATATAATCAAGCTGATTTTTATCGTATAGTTATATACCTGTATAACTGAACTAAATCAAACCCGGAGGCGAAAATATGCACATAATAGTCATGATTAAAGAGGTTCCGGACATGGAGCGCGTACGCTTTGACCGGGAACGCGGCGTTGTGGACCGTGTATCTGCCAGTGCTGAAATTAACCCATTTGACCTGTACGCGCTGCAAGCGGCGGTGGATTTGCGAGACCGCTACGGTGGGCGGGTTACAGCGATATCAATGGGGCCGCCGCGTTGCGTGGAATCTCTTAGAGATGCCTGGGCGCGTGGTGCGGATGCGTGTATTTGCGTGACGGACAGGCGTTTTGGCGGTGCGGATACACTTGCTACCAGCCGCACATTAGCTGCCGCCATTGCGCAGCTAGATTATGACCTTATTTTATGCGGTGAAAAATCTGTTGATGGTGATACGGCCCAAGTTGGCGCTCAAGTTGCTGAGCATTTGGATATTCCGCATAGCTATTATGTGGAACATGTGATGGATATTGTTGATGGTATTATCTCATTGACTACGGCTGATATATGTGGTGCAAAACAAAGCCGCAAAATGAAGCTGCCAGCTCTTGTTTCCGTTAGCAGGCAAATTTCTGTACCGCTGCTGCCGACCTTGCAACGCAAATTGGAGTCAATTGATATAGATGTTCAAAAATTTGACTTGGATGACCTTAGTCTTTCGGAAACAGATGTTGGGTCAAAGGGTTCGCCTACGCGGGTTTCAAAAATTGTAGTACCTGAAACTATCGGGCGGGACAGCAAAATCTTTCGCGATGATTTAAGTGGGTTTATAGAAGCGATGAAGCCGTTTGTTAAAGGGAGGCGAAGCTGATGAGCAAAGTGCTGGTATTGGCGGAAGCCAGAGGTAATTCCGTGCATCCGGTTACATATGAGCTACTTGGAAAGGGAAGGGAGCTGGCAAACACCCTTGGCTATAATTTAGACTGCCTTTTGCTTTGTGAAGCGGGTGGTGATGGCGCTGAAGAAATGAACTATTTTGGCGCGGACACGGTTTATGTGATGCAATCTCCCACGTTTGCATATCCGGAAGAATATTTGTTCAAATCCAATATAGTGCGTTTTATTAACGAGCAAAAACCTGACATTGTGCTTGCGGGTGCTACCGATTTTGGGCGCTCACTTGCCCCCCGCGTGGCGGCTGCGCTGGATACGGGCCTTACCGCGGACTGCACTGACCTTGAAATTGGTGAAAACGGCAGTCTAATACAAATACGCCCCGCTTTTAGCGATAATATCTTGGCTCATATTATATCACAACGGCTGCCGCAGATGGCAACTGTGAGACATGGTGAGTTTGCTATGCTTGCACGCGACACGAGGCGACAAATCAATATTGTTCACATTTCGCCATATGTTGAGACGTATAGCGGAACTGTGGTTACGGTATTAGCAAAACAAACCGGCCGAGAACTGACAGAAGCAGATGTCGTCGTTGCATGCGGAAGAGGTATAAAAGCGGCCGAGGATATTGAGCTGATACAGCAGCTGGCCAACTGCATGGGCGGGCAGGTGGGTTTTTCGCGCGCGCTAGTGGATGCCGGAATGGTGGATGCCACCTATCAGATTGGATATAGCGGCGTGCGTGTTAGGCCGCGCATATATATTGCCTGCGGTATATCGGGTGCGGCCCAGCACATAGCGGGCATGAAGGGTGCTGATACAATAATTGCCATCAACCGTGACCCATCCGCACCTATTTTCGGCATATGTGATATCGGCTACGTGGGCGATTTATATCAGGTTATTCCGCAAATGATTAAAGAGCTGGGGGTGATTTCATGAGCACAGCAGCTGTTGAGAAATTACGCCAAATAGTCGGGGCGGATTATGTAATTACCCAGCCGGACCAAAAACGAAGCTATATGTATGATGAAATAGAAGAAATGCTGCGCCCGGCTGCAAACGAAGACTCTGTGGTTGCTAAGCCCGCTGATGCATCTGAAATATCTGAAATTATGAAATTTGCCAATAAAAGCGGCATACCTGTTGTTACCCGCGGCGGCGGCACCGGCCTGTGCGGCGGCGCAATACCCGTGCGCAAAAGCATAGTGCTGTCCATGGAGCGGTTGAACAAAATTATAGAAATTGACCGGGCAAATATGATGGCTGTTCTGGAAGGCGGTGTGACGCTGGCGGCCTTGCTGGAAGAGTTGGAAAAGCACCATGGCATCGGCTTTCCTGTGCATCCCGGCGATGAGGGCGCGCATATCGGCGGCATGGCCGTCACAAATGCCGGTGGTGCAAGGGCTGTAAAGCACGGCGTTATGCGCAGGCATATACATGGCCTAGAAGTTGTGCTGGCAAATGGCGAGATACTTTCGCTGGGCGGCAAGCTAATCAAAGATAATGCGGGATATAACCTGATGAACCTTGTTATTGGTAGTGAGGGCACTTTGGCTATTATTACGCGGGTTATACTGCGCCTTTATCCCGAATCACCCTATACTGGAACAATTATTGCGTCTTTTGAGCATTTTGATAATGCATCGGCGGCATGTCTGGACATATTGTCCAGCGACACAACGCCCCTTGCCGTAGAATATCAGGACAAGCACCTATTTACGGGTACTGCGGAGATGCTAGGCAAAAAATGGCAATGTGAAAAAGGTGAAGCCGATCTGATGATTATATTATCCGAGGCGGACAAAGACCGATTTTATGCAGCATGCCGTCAGATTTACGAGATATGTGAAAAAAATGGGGCTTTGGAGCAATATATTGCCGAGCGCAAAAGCGAGCAGGCCGAGCTGCTGTTAATTCGCAGCCAGCATTACGACTATATCAAGCACATGATTGGCCATTCCTTTGATATGTCTGTGCCGGTGGGCAGCGTTCCGGCATTTTTGCGAGAACTAAAGGCGCTGGTTGCCACATATGGCACGGTTACAAATGTGACGGCGCACATCGCTGATGGCAATATACACAACGACATTGTGCTGGTGGACGGCAAAATGCCGCCGTACGAAGAAGAGCTGAAAAATGAAATGTATGCGCTGTGCTTTAAGCATGGCGGCAGCATTACAGGTGAGCACGGCGTGGGCAAACTGCGCCGAGAAGACTTAGCTTTGCAGAAAAGCGAGACCGAACTAAATCTGATGCGCGGGATAAAACAGGTATTTGACCCAAATGGGATATTGAATCCTGAAACTGTGATATAGGAGGGAGTCGCAATGGCAATTCTACTGCCTGAAGACATGAATTTTCCTTTGCCGCAAATGCATCGCGTGAGACAAGTCTTTCCGCGCGAAAGCTTGGGAGATATCGAAGTGGCGGTTCGTGCAGAAATGGCCAAGCCGGAAATATTCGCCAAAATTGTGCCCGGTGCCCGGGTAGCAGTTGCGGTGGGCAGCCGAGGGATTCAAAATCTGGCCGCCATTGTAAAAACTACGCTGGAATGCGTGAAGGTAGCAGGCGGTGAGCCGTTTATTGTTTCGGCTATGGGCAGTCACGGTGGCGGCACATCGCAGGGGCAGCGTCAGGTGCTTGAGGGTTACGGCATTACCGAAGAGGCTATGGGTGTGCCGGTGGTTACGAATATGGATGTTATATCTTTGGGCCAAACCGACCAAGGGCTAGACATTTATTTTGACAAAACGGCTCTTGATGCAGATTTGATAATACCAATAAACCGTGTAAAAATGCATACGGATTTTGTAGCAGACTTGCAAAGCGGCCTGTGCAAGATGTTGGTTATTGGTTTGGGCAATCATATTGGGTGTACGGCCATGCATGAAAATGGGTTCGAGGCATTCGGCGGTATATTGCCGGAAGCTGCTAGTATCATCTTGAAAAAGGCACCTGTTGGCTTTGGCATTGCAATCATAGAAAATGCCTACGATGAAACTGCGATAATAGAGGCAGTACCTGCTGAGCAGCTTATAGAACGGGAAAAAGAACTGCTAAAAATATCGCAAGCCAATATGGCACTGCTGATGGTGCCGGAAATAGATGTGCTGATTGTAGAGGAAATAGGCAAAGACATATCAGGCGCAGGGTTTGACCCAAATATCTTGGGTAAAAGTTATCTGTTAAAAGAATTTGCACTGCCTGTTCCGCGCATAGGCCGGATGGTGCTGTACGGCATATCGGAAAAATCCCACGGAAATGCACTGGGCATGGGTGTTTTTGATGTGATAACGCGCAAGGTTTTTAACCAGTTGGACCTAGAATCAACATATGCTAATGCCATTGCAGCAAAATGCACAGACGATGCCAAAATACCAATAATCGCATCGGATGAAGAGCAGGCATTGCGCATTGCAATTAAAATCCTGGACGGCGATAATCGTAAAAATCTGAAAATTGTAAAAATCAAAAATACACTAACACTCGATACAATTGAAGTGTCGGATGCCCTGTTGCCGCATGTAAATGGGCATAAGCTACTTACACTGTTATGAAAGGATGGATACAATGAAAGATAAGTATGTATCAAAACGGTACTGGAAAGGCCAAGTTACGCCGATGGGCAAGGTGGCAGATTTGGCGGCGCGCTACGACGATGTTATTCCGCTTAGCCTGGGCGACCCGGATATTATCACCGACGAGCGTATTATTGAAAAGGCCTTTGAAGATGCCAAAGCCGGGCACACCAAATACACCGACTTCCGCGGCGACCCAGAGCTTCGTGACGAGGTTGCGAAGTTTTACCAAGAAGAATACGGCGTGCAAGTGGAAGATGAAGAGATATTTATCATTGCCGGCGCGTGCGTGGGCATGTATCTTGTATTGGAATCCATTTTGGATGATAATGATGAGGTTATAATGCAGTCGCCGTATTTCACACCTTACAAACAGCAGGTAGAGTTGGCGCGCGGCATACCGATAGAACTTGATACGTTTGAAGGCGAAGGGTTTCAAGTGAATCCTGAACGTTTGGAAAGCTTGATAACTGAACGTACAAAAGCTATTATAATCAATACGCCGAGCAATCCAACCGGCAATTGCCAAACCAGAGAAACAATGATGGCAATCGGCGAAATAGCCAAAAAGTACGATTTACTGGTTATTGCAGATGATATTTACACTGCATACAGCTTTGCCGAGCCTTTTATTCCAATTATGAGCTTGCCTGGCATGAAAGATAGAACCATAACGATAAACAGCGCGTCAAAAGACTTTGCAATGACCGGATGGCGCATCGGCAACATCGTTGCGCCACCTAATATCATAAAGATTATACAGCTGGTGAATGAAAACATGGTGTTTACGGCCCCGTCAATCTCGCAGCGGGCGATGATATATGCGCTCAGAAATCGGCATGATATACAGCCACCGCTTATTGCGGAATACAGAAAGCGCGTTGATTATGCAGCGCAGCGCATCAATGACATCCCAAAAATGTCGGTATTAACGCCGCCCAGTGGCACATTCTATTTATTTGTAAACATAAAGCAAACGGGCCTGTCATCAGAAGAGGTAAGTTTGCGTATACTTGAAGAGGCGCATGTTGTGACAATTCCTGGGATAGCGTTTGGCACATGCGGAGAAGGCTACATGCGTATAGCCTGCACGCATAACATAGACACGCTGAAAGAAGCCTTTGACAGGATAGAAAAGATGAATTTGTTCAAATAAAAGGGCTTTGCATCAATTTACATCAATTTATACAAATTAGTTGCTTTTTTCAAAATTTTATGATATGGTATAACATAAAGCTGATAGAAAGTATAAAAGTCAGCACGATGGGAGGAGATATTTATGAAAGACGGTATGTTCAAGCCGGAATCGAAACACATCGCAAAGTTTGTAATTATGTCAATCGTAGGTGTGTTTTTATTCATGGCTCTGGCACCCTGGGGTGGCGGCACGGCAAATATCCCGCTTGGTGTTGCAATTGACTGGCTAAATGCCAATGTATTCCAATTATTTGTGTTGCGAGAGGGCGAGGTTGCTGGACGCAGTTTGCATTTCCATCATTTGCTTGCGCTTATTGCAATCAATATTTCTTTGCTTGGCACCATCCTGGCCTATACGGTTAAGCCAGGCTTCATCGAAAATAATCCCAAGGTAAGGTCAATTTTCCGCTGTGGCCCTTTGTACATTGTTACGAGAGTCGTTGCTGCTGCTGTTGTATGGATGCTTTTCCTCGGCGTAGGCCCGGCACAAGTCATTGGTAGCTTTACCGGCGACGAAATGATTCACCTAGCTGCTGCCTTGGTAACCATTTTCATTTTCTTGGTTCCTGCAATGCCACTTTTGACCGACTTTGGCTTAATGGAGTTTATTGGTGTGTTCATCAAAAAGATTATACGCGCTTTGTTCACACTGCCCGGCCGTGCATCCGTTGACTTGATGGCATCTTGGTTTGGCTCTTCTGTTGCTTCTGTACTTATTACCCGTGGCCAGCACGAGCGCGGCTTCTATACTGGGCGTGAGGCGGCTGTTATCGCCGTTAACTTCTCTTTCGTATCTGTACCGTTCACTTTCGTTGTTGTTTCGTTTATCGGCATAGAGCATATGTTCCTTCAGCTTCTGCTTATTGTTTGGGCTGTTTGTATTGTTTTAGCAGTTATTATGCCTCGCATCTGGCCTTTGCGCAACCTGCCTGATACCTATCTTGAAGAGGTTGGCAAACAAATAAATGAAGATGAAATGCCTGCAAACGCAAGCAAGTTCCAATGGGCACTTTCCAATGCATGTAAGCGTGCAGACGAAACAAAAGCCGTTAGCATTGTAAAAGCCGGCGGCATAAACTACATGAATGCCTTCTTTGACCTGATACCTATCATTTTGGCATGGGGCACCATTGGTTTGATGATTGTTGAGCTTACACCTATATTCGACTTTATCTCTACTCCGATGGGTTGGTTCTTGTCTCTGTTCCAAATAGAAGCGGCGATGGATTTTGGTCATGTTACCCTTATCGGCTTTATTGATATGTTCCTGCCGGCACTGTTCCTTGGCGGCGCTCCGGCAGAAACTCAGTTTATATTGGGTGCGCTATCCATCGTACAGGTTATCTACCTTGCAGAAACCGGCGTACTTATCATCAAATCCAAAATACCGCTTAATATCGGCAAGTTGTTTATTATCTTCATGATGAGAACAATATTTGCTTTGCCATTAATCGTGCTACTTACCCGAGTTTTCCTTAACTTCTAAGATTTGTAACTAAATAGGGCCCGTTTGGATTTTTCCAAACGGGCCCTATTTTTTATCTTCCCTCCTCACCCCATCTCCTTCTTCAACCGCGCCGTCAACCTAGGAATAATCCTATGCATATCACCCACAATGCCTACATCAGCCACCTCAAAGATGGGTGCATCAGGGTTTTTGTTGATTG
>Ga0131853_10006367_pt1 | contig 21296 bp, 14 predicted proteins | sample TergutLab28metaG_FD_92764 | JGI IMG/M metagenome (GOLD analysis project Ga0131853, IMG submission 92764) | Labiotermes labralis P1 segment gut microbial communities from Petit-Saut dam, French Guiana - Lab288 P1 (version 2) (version 2) | ecosystem: Host-associated > Arthropoda: Insects >... | reverse complement strand
TTTCTTGGGGCACAATAACCGGCGGGCCGCACAATTTTGGCAGCTTCTTCTTTTACCCCCAGGCTTTCCCCCCCCCCGGGCCGCGTATTCCTGCTATTTTCCCCCCCCCCCCCGTTCCCCTACACAATTTGAAAAGCCCTGCCCCCACCATTTTTCCTTTCAGTGAATGTGAAGTCGCTCTTTCTGCCCCCTTCCCCCCCCCCCCTTGCACTGTTACCATTTTCAGGACTGAAATATTCCACAGCACTTTAAGTAATGTAATAGACGTAACAACACGGGCGTGCAACATGTTCTGTGCGTTCAGCTGTCTATTGCTTCTATCTGCGTGTTTTGACCCTCAGAATGCCACAGATTGGCTTATCACAGCGGCACATTCCGTTTGACAGTACGTCACATAACTAATTCCATGGAGCTGTGGCCGTCTGGGGAAGCTGACAGCTCCTCAGCTGGTCAAGAAATTCCCCGCATTTTATGGAACTTGAAGATTCATTAGGCTTTCCCACGACCCGCCACCTGATCCTATCCTGAGCCAGATCAACTCAATCCGCGGTTCTCCAACCAAGTTCTTGAAGATTCACTTTAATTGTATTCTCCCATCTATGCCTACTTCTTTCAAGAGGCCCCTTATCCCCACCAAAACTCTGTATGCAACTACTCTCCGCCCTATACATGCTACATTCCCCGCCCATCTCCTTCTTCTCTGTTTGATCACCCAAATAGTACTTTGTGAGCAGTACAGATCATGACTGTCCTCATTATGCAATCTTCTCCACTCGTCCCACTCAGACCCACAAATCTCCCTCAGCAGCTTAAGCAGAACCAATTATGCAGTTCCTCTTAACATAGTTTTCTCCAGTCTCCTGTTCGTTCCTCCCTTTAGGCACATACAGCAGTATGTCTTCCTGCCAACCTATTATCAAACGCTTCCAAACTATATTTTTGCTTTAAGTGAGAGACCAAACTTCTAACCCATACACAACAGCATGCAAAATGGTATTGCGGTCTATTTGAATGTTCATATCCTTAGACAAAAAAAAACGGAAAATTAAAAAGGCTTAAAATCTGAACATTAAATTATGCACGATTTGTTAAAACCGACTTCAGTGATAGGTTCAATGCCGTATTTCAGTAGCACTTCACAGCACCGTGCATTCACACAGTACAAGGCACAACTGTAATTTAATGCAAAGTCAACTTCACCTAATCGCAGGTTAATCTGCTGTTTCTTGTGCCTGATTTCAAATTTTAATCGCGTTCATAGTAACCCCTGGTATGACACCGTGCAGTCTGGTAAGTGGTTATCAACTTCTCGATGAAATACATTACCTCCTTTTTTTAATACTCTGAGGTTGTTTTTTGCTGACGGTGCCCGCCAGTTGCCCTGCCACGCCGGTAAACACGTTCACTTTACGGCACACGAGTAGCAGGCAGTGCAGTGCTGTTACAGCTGTTTCTTTGCGGAACAGCTGTAACAGCGCTGCTAACACGTGACTGGACACAGGAAGATGCGTCACGCACATCGTGTGCCTTCAAGGGACAGTGATTGGTCTACGCTTTTCAGCTACGTCGGTTACACTACCTTTGCCAGAAGGACGAGGGGGCGAAGCCTGGGAACCGTCCTAACAGCAATATTCTTTCGGAAATCGGGGAGCGTTGGGTAGAACAGTACTGTAAACGTTCCTCGGTCAGCTTTATGCCGCGGGAATCGAAGCTTTATACCAGAGCTAGGCGTCCTTACCCGTGCCACGTCGCGTGAGCTGTCCATAGCAGCTACAGTGACATCTGTCGGTGCACCATGTGAACCAACAGTTCTTGGTGCAGGGGTAACCTTCTTAAAGGAGTTCTGTCGATTGACCGTGAAGTGTTTAGCGAAGTGTCTGGCCGTGGCCCGTCAGCAATCAGAACCGAAATCTCCAAGATTCAAGCCAAATAAAGCAGACTGGTGTTGCGCTAAGCCGTGCATACTTGTTGCCGAAAAACCAGGTTCGATTCTCACTCCAGTCGTCAGCTCTCCTGACTGGGACATTTTTCATAGTTTTCCGGTACATCCAGGGAAATTGATGGATATTACCTAGACTAGACCACAACCTCTTCGTATCACGAACTCACCAAGTCAGCAGTACGATAAGCTAAAAACACAGGACGTGCACCAACAACACTGACTTGCAATGTTACAAAATGCAGGATCTTAACAAGTCGTTTGTGAGGTTTACCTGCATTTTGAAGCATGATCACGAGATACAGGGCATAATTAAGTGTGTGGTGGAGCAGAGGGTAGTGAAGGGTAGTACGTGTGTAATGACAGGTTTTGGTGCGCCGTGAAATTTACCCTAAGATATCGCCCTGCTTGTACTGGGTGTAGGAAACACCTAGGAAGTGAGGAAGGGAATCTGGTTGGAATTGAACGGTTTTGTGTCTTTTGCAGAGGGGAGAAATGGAGCGGTTACTGTTCAGGACTGAACTGGCTTACACTAGAAGCTGAAGAAATGCTTGGCAAATGTGGGGGGGGGGGGGGGGGGGGGGGGGGGAAGGGGGGGGTTGCTGGTAGGGGATGAATGGGACTAAGAAGAGGGAGGAAAAAGTGGTGGGAAAGGGGGGGGGGGGGGGGGGTGGGAGGAGGAAGAAGGGGGACAAACATTCCTGGTGTAGTGGCACAACAAAATATTTATGATTACTTTAAGGCACTCTCTTGGTGATCGGTCTGGACAGCAGCAAATTGGCGGATTAATTATGCTAAATGTCAACTAAAAAGTACGCAAAATTTAAGTGTGTATTGGAAATGAATGTTTAAACAGGATCAGTAAAATGCCTGTGGCTTAATAACGTTAAATACTGCAACGTTAGACGTTAGGGCGATCGTGCCTTTAGGGCACTTGTGTGCGTGTCAGGCGTGACGTGTTACAGCTGCACTGCAAATGGCAGTTTTGTGTAAAAATGTCACAGAAGAAAATTTCGACATAATCAGATGAAATTAAGAGAACGCACCACAACTGTTGTGCTCTGCGCATATTTCCTAACTTGTCTATAACACCGTATACACGAATTCTCAAATCCACCTTCACAAAGAGAGCTGAGAATTGTCCACGCTCAAACTGATCCTAGCCCACGCGAGACGCGAGTTGTGAAAGAGTCCTAATAAAGTTCAGGGACGTTGGAACCAGGGATGAAGAAGAGGCATGTAATCCCTTCTCTTTTTACTGCCGAACGTGTAATCCTGTTACACATCGAAACCCCCCACAACTTACAACAGCTCCAGCTGCAAGTGTCGACAACCTCGCTTACTTCTACAGATGTGTGGACGATAAACAGCGCTGTAAATGTTATTACAGAGCGTGTCCATTTGGTGTCCCTCGGCACAACAGCTTTATCCTGCTCCCGCATATCCCTGTAGCGAGCCGCCGTCAGCAGGGAATATAAATTGGACACTGCATAATGGACGGTTTGCAGAGCGCGATACATTTCTTTGGTGTACAGCACTTCTTTATGCTTAAATATGATGGATAATTATTAATTTCCACGATATATTTACTTTTATCTGACGCATGCAGTTTGCGTTACTAGCAGCTCAACGTGCTCCCTGCTGCCACAAGAACGCGTCAGGGGAAAGCAGAATGCAACACATTCTGGTGGCAGAGTGATAAATTAGGCGTACGTCCTATAAACCTGACGCAGTAAATGAAATGCCACCAGCAACGCAGAACTGATTCATAGATGGCATCAGTGCAGTAATCTCGATGTTCGTGAGCTTTGTACTTTCACCTCATTTATTTACCGATATTTGTGTTGTCGACGTATCGTTATAACCCATTGTTATGTCACTGTTTCGAATTTTCATGACTGCTTGCGGACAATCAGGAAGAGACCTCGTGGCTCGCAAATCGCTGTCTCCCACCCTGCTGCTTTTACACAGATCACTCTCAGCTCACTCCAGCTCTGTCCTTCATTAAGTGATGGATTGCTTTGTGTTGTACTTAATTTAATGTATTTTATGCGTGTTTTAGTATTATATACGTTTGTTTGTCTCCATATTTTTGAGGCTATTCATACATTTTCATTACAGTATCGCATTTCATAAGTTCTTGGAACCAAATAAGCGTTTTACACTGAAAATTAATTCTGACGTTCGTGATTTCTATGTTCGTGATCATTACATCAGCCGCAGTAATTAAATATATTGAACTTCTGCTGCACTTCGAGGGAGAAGCAGCAGTCTGCTGTCAGCAATGTAATATAGACATAAATTCCGAACACTGCTGTCGATTTATTTTTGTCCACATTTTCTGTAATTCAGTGATCACGTGATCACGTGTCCGCATCACACCACCTACACTTGGGCCACGGAAAGAAGTTTTTCGTTCGTGCTTGTTATGGCGTCACGTGATGTTCCTGTCTGCCTACTCTCCTAATTCCTTCCGCCCCCCCCCCCTCCAAAGCCCTTGAATTTACCGCAGATTATCACTATGAGCAGTCTCTGAACGGGGGATGGAGGAGGTAGGTACGAGCTAGAGGGAGGTGTGGAGCGTGTCTATCCATGGGTCCCCTTTTTGTGGCCTTCATGTAGTTTTTATTGCTTATAACAAATTACATGTGCACGGTATAGCAGACGCTTGTTATATGCCACTTGGTCTTAATATGGTGTTATCTGTCACAGCGTTACGTAATCAGACACATGCCGTCTCCGTCTTCAGGGTAGAAACGTTGGTAAACCTGGACGAGATTCCATTACATTATAAGCCACAAGACAACAATTTGTACACTGAGTCTTTACACATAGAACCCATGACCACTCCCATGGCCCCCAAAATCAATACCAACTCCAAAGCCGCCATAATGAGTTCTAAACACGTTTTGGTGTTCAGGGATTTGAGGCAGCTTGTGAGTGAGGAGGGCGGTGTCTGTGATGTGAGTCACACTGACGTCATGACTTAGAACTGGGACAGGGTCATGGATCAAGGTTGAAACTTTCTGAACCTCTGTATGTGTGACCGGTAAATGGTGCAGCAAGTCGTCTTTGGCGAGTTCAGTAAATGTGGTTAAGATGTGATGGTTGCTTGTCTGACCGTGATTAACTGCGAACATTGCGCTGGTTAGGCTGTCCGGAGTAACAGTCACTGTAGATTTTTGACTGTACAGCCCGTGACTTGGCTTAGCGTGCAGTGCCGCGACCGGCAGGACAATTGTCAGTGTCGGTGACTTTGTGAAGCCGTGTTCGGACAGCGTGCTGGTGGTCACGTGGGTGACAGTGGGCACCAAGGCGTGAGTAACGTGCGGCAACAGGTTCAGTTCCCGGTCTGGGTCACGTTTCCCTAAAGACATAAACTTGGTGATGCTGTGTTGCGATGTTTGCCCCCTGACACTCACACCGTGAACTACGTGAGACAGTTCTGATTTGGTGACTTGGGCCAAGTCGGACAGTAGGCTGTGCGAATCTACACTGGACAGTAGATACGGCACGCTGCTGGCGCCGTGGCTTATTGGCGTCAGACTACGATGAGTGTCGCCTATGTCGACCACGTATCCGTGGTCCAGCGGTGACCTTCTGGAGATTTTGGTATCGCCACAGGACTTCTTTGCCATTGACAGGGAAGATACCAGAGCTGTAAAGTTGGTACAACTGTCGTCACTTGTCTCGTAAGATGTTGCGATCAGGCAGCATGTGACTAGCAGTACGTAGACGGAAAATTGCTTTGGCGTCCGCGTCTCCTGCAACACAAAATGTGTTTCACCGTCACGTTTTGTTTGGCACAAGAAAGAATTCTATACTTCCGAGCAAGATCTGGAGAGGAGATTTTGAAGAAGATAATTAATACAAGTTAGCGTCTCTGTATCCAGTACGTTCTGTCATGTTGCTGCTGTACCTACTCACTAATCTCGTAGAAATTTAAACCACAATGCCACCATCAACGCCGGCAGGAATTTCGCATGGTGGAACACAGTGGCTGTGCGTAAAGCCGGCACAGGATGAATGATCAATTGCAGAGAAGCAGAGAAGATGGCAGTTTTTATTGGCACGTAGCAACTGTGTAAGTCACCTTACACTACAGCTCGGTGAGCGGTAGGAAATTTAGTGTCTTTCTTGTCGAACTTATTTCATTTATTAAGTTATTAATTATAAACAAGTACATTCCATCTCACCACGAAGGTGGTGGAAGCGCACCGGCCCTGCACCTCGCTGCCGGCGCCCAATTTCCACCACGGAATTTTCTTCAAATAAATTCTGATACAACAATTAAAGGCTGCGAGCCGAAGCACACGTTCTGAGTAAACACTTGCATAATATTAATAATGCCGTCATTAATCTGACACACGCAAGAAATATTAACAGGAGACTTACTGTCTTAACTGACAAGTACAAACTGACGCACTGGAAGAGGCAAGCACTAAATTGTTGTTCAATTCTTGTTCTAAAGCAAACAGTATGTGATGTCGTGCGTAATTCCTGTTGTTTGCGGGTGTAGCCGGTCGAGACTTGCGTGTACGTACAAAGTCAATCGCTTTATGCATTAATCCTGTACCTATGAGGGTAAACTCGGGCTTTAGAGCGTTAACGTTGGGAGCTGGAAGGCAGTGTTCTAGAGGAAATTTCTGAACACTGGTAATCGAACCCCGATTCTCCTGTCGTGCTTGTCGTAACCCTTGCAGTGTTACCTCAGCTGTGTGACGTCAGCATGACATTGATATTTGGTGACATCTGTTGTGTGAGCTAACATCTGACACTGGGACAGCCTTCGAGCAAAGGGAGTGGAAATCAAATGTGCTTCGATTACTAATCTAATGCCTAATCTTTGCATTTAGCTAACGAAACGCGATTTTCTCTGTGAGACTGGCGTGAACAATGGAATATATTGGATGAAATAACGCCCCAAACTCTTCTGAAATGTGATCATGAAAACGCCACAGCCACTGTGCTGTGCTAAACAGTGACAGACTATGATGGCGCAGATTGCTTTGAAGTAACCCTAGCGAAATGCGGGTTGCAGTAATTACAAAAGCATGCTGCAAAACGCAAGGCACAAAGTGGCTCAGAATTGTAGTAGTGACATGAGACGTCGCTTTAGAGTGGGGAAAACCTCGCTTGTTATTGGTGTGGGCCTGGGTTCAAACTTCGGCTATCCTGACTCAATTACCAGCAATCTTTTCAGTCCCTCCAGAAAAATAATTTAAATGACGTCACAGGCGGTTGGAGCTGCAGCTGTAACACGACTGTACAGGCTTCATTGCAAGCTGTGAGTGATGTGAAGTGTGGACAGTCTGTGAGTGTCTGTGTAATCAAACACAGCTCAGTGAGCGTAATGCTGAACATATGAACTGGCATGTGGTTAGGGGATGTCAGTTGTGGCTGGTTGCGCGGGACACCGTGCAGCTCACACCGTGCAGTTCACAAGAAGAGTCTGGGACCAGACCATGGCACTCAATTTGGTAAGAAAAATGACGTATATTTTACGTCTCTTAACAATCAGACTTATTTTTATTGAAGTTCAAGATCATAAACAAACTGTTTGTACGCCGTTAGATCGTTCTTCTGTCGCCCTACAACAAACAACAGACACTGTGGACATTGATACGTTTCATGTACAGATTTTGGCAATACGGCAACGAACAGTTGTTCTGTGTCGTGGAGCGGCTGGCTTAAGGCTGTAGTCTGAGTGTAAAAGTTATGTAACAAATGTTTCTGTTTGGAATGTTCTTCTGGCCGAAACGTGTAGCAGAAACACTGAACTTGGTACCGTTTGTGCATAGCGTGCTGCTGCTTGCTGCTGCTTGCTGCTGCTTGCTGCTGCTTGCTGCTGCTTGCTGCTGCAGATTGTCATTCAGAATTCAACAGATTTGTTTATCTTCCAATGCATTATCCCCTGAGCAACTCAGAATTTGGCATTCAGACTGTGAACATTGGAACACACAAAGTGTGAACGCAGTTTTCCAGCCAGCGCTCCCCGATACCTGAAACATACGTTTTTTGTTTGAACGTTCCCAGGTTTAGCCCGCTCGTCCTTCTAGCAACAGCAGTCTGAACATGAAATTTAGTATGGAGCGTTTGTGAAATGTTTCTGGCCAGGAAAACGAAGTACTCGGACAAAAAGCCCGTCCCACATATGACAAACTATCCGACATTCACAGGGGGTCTTCGCGATGGGAGGCCGACCATTGATTGCCTGGACCATGGCACAGCCCTTTAAAGACAAACAGTAATCTATACCGTATATAGTGATTCTGTTCATGCTGCACAGACAAACCGATCGGAAAGGAATGGTTGGTTTGTGAGCAAATAACGACAGTGTGTGGGTGGCTTACTGAGATTGTTAGTGTTAGACTTTGTGGTACGTATAGTTACCACTGGTTTAGAGGCGTTAAAAGATAAAATGATAACATACAGCAACAGCAGTGAAAGATAAATACTGAGAATTTGTGGAATTTTATTGACAAGAGGAAACAAAGTACTGGAGAAAAGCCTGTCCGAGTGTCACTTTTATTACCGCAAATCTCGCATGGACTAACCTGGTATCAAACCCGCGTCTCCGCGGTGAAAGGCTGGCTAATAACAGCCTGAGCAGTGGACGGACTAAAGACTAAGATTACCCTGAAAAATAAAAGTTCAGGTCGTACCGCGCAGTAAACACACTCCGTCTCGGTTACACAAACCAGTCAGTTAATGCTGTATAGGAAAATAATCGCTGTTTGCTCTGAGATCCACACAGAACACATAAACACAGTGTGTGTGGGGGGGGGGCAGAACTTAGAATTGCTGAATGTTAAACTGGCGGTACATATAATGACCACAGTTCAGCAAATGTTCCTCACGCTCACCATCCTGCACAGCCATCAACCAACCCTGTCAGCTCGTCACATAAATATGCTCTCCTGCTAGTCACAGCAGTTCCGGCCACGGAATGAGTTTTTATCCATGTCAGTTTTTATCTTCTGCTCTTCTTGTAGTTTCAAAACCAGCAACATCGTGCTGCATGTGTACTGTTGCGTAGCTGCAGTCAGCAGTGCGGACCGCTTAGTGACACTGTGCAGTGGTCTGGCTTTGGCAGCAACAGTCATGGGATATTTAGGATGTTTCTTTATACCGTACGTTGACAGTAACTATACCATCTCTTTCGCCACTCAACTTCTGGGATTTTCTTCCCCTTTCTGCGCTATAACGCTGATCGTTTACCCGACAATTAGGCACTGTTTTTTATATATTTCTGGAGGTTTTTCCCTTTTTTCGGCGACAAACTTACAACAGGGTTCCGTGGGAAGGAGTAGGAATGGAGCACCCTGTATGTTATGCTGCAGTTCTGGAGGCTAGGACAGAGTCTTTCGTGCAATGACAGAGGGTTGGCTAAAGGCTTCCGGTTGCTACACTTTTGCGATGTGTGACTGTCTGCCAGGTCAAGTGCCTGTCTTCTGTCACTGGCAGAATTTACCGCTGTTCGACTGTCACAAGAAGCAGTCAGCATTCTGCGGCTATCCAAAATGAACTGTCTTTGTCTCGCGTGGAAGTTACTTAGCGATATCCACAGGGTGTTGTTGGGTACTTCATGGCATTAAAATAAAGGTAAATGTTCCCTACACATTCAGTAGTGGCGTGAGGGAAGTGGAAGTTTAGCGCCACTCATTCTTAACCTTGGCACTACATGGAGGTGAGAGGTCAACTTGATGCCGCAGCTTTGTACGTCCATATGAGGCTGGCTTAGTCCAGTGCCGCTGCATAACTTGATGTGTTCGCAGCAGGTGTTGTGACACAGTGTGACAATTTTATTTGACAGTGAATCAGCCTCTGGCTCTATCGAAAATGCAAGGTTTCGCAAAAACTAATTAATGTATTGTTTCTGATGTTTGTGCTTAAACGTTTCTGGTAACAGCAATACACTTTGTTGCCTCCATCAACACTATGCAGTGCTGCCTTAAGACGTTGCTTCATTACATTTAACAATTACACTACACTGCACACGCACGCATGCATGCACCATCATTTAATTTTAAACCTGTGGACAAATGACTGGTCCTACAGTAAATCAGTAAGTGATGAAGCTTGCAATTACAAAGACCTGAACATTTTATTGGCTGCAGTGGATCATTGGTCACTGCAGCTGTGTGTGGGCGCTCTGAATACGTTTGTACCTAAAGACAGTCTTGCTGTTGTCGTCTGTAGGGGAGTGTAAATTGCACACAAAATTCTGTACCACCTAGCCGCTGTGTAGCTTCTGATGTAAGTTATTTGAAAGGGAAACCATCACGAGACAGCGACTGGAACAGTCAGTTGCTTCTGAAATGATACTCCTTATTTTGTACCTACATTGTTGATATGTTTCTATTTTTACAAGTTTTTTCGTTGCCAGTTGTGTTTGCTATAACCACCACCACCACCAACATCATCATCATCATCATCATTATCATCGTCATCGACAGCTATTTCCGAACAACAGTGACCCAGTCATTTATGTGCAGCAGAACACACCGGGCCGCTTAATTAGTAATGAGTGCCGTTTATTGATTGCATTATTATCACGCAGCGTGTGTCGGCTGTACAGTCCTGCACATCGGTGTGTGCCGCCTGTACAGTTCTGCACATCGGTGTGTGCTGCCTGTACCGACCTGCACATCGTGTGTTTGCCGCCTGTACAGACCTCCACATCTGTGTGCGCATCACGCAGTACAGGGAGTGCAACAGAGCCTATATTAGGCCTACGCCTAAGACAAGTGAAGTTACCCCTAGGCAGACCATGAAGGTGTATGGTGGGCGTGAATGTATAGCTCCACTCGCTCTTAACCTCGGCTGTAGACGGTGGTGAAAGGTCCGGCCCCATCCCCGGCTGTTTTACCTCCCCTCCCCCCTCAGGCAAAGAAAAATCAGTTGGAACTGAATAGGAGATCTGGTGGATCGGTGGTCCAGGAAACCAGTCTCGCGGAACTCGAACCCCGGACTATTCAAACAGTACCTTGGTCGCCACACTGACTGAGCTATCCCGGCTACGTGAGAATCAATTCAGCCAGTTAAACGAATGGAAGTCTTCCAAAAGCATATGTCTGTGTGTTGCTGTCTGCCGTCGTGGTACCGCGGTATGCAGAGCCACACCCTGCCGAACAGAAGCCCGCAGTAATGCGTCCACGCCTCCCATCCTATTTTTAACCCTTTAAACGCCAAATTAAACCAAATCTGCCATTTTCTGGCATTAATAGGAGCTCACCATATTCTCCACGTTAGCAAGTTAAGGGTTAAGACCCATTTAATATTATTGTTCTATCTACGTCTGGGTCTTCCATGTTTCTTCTTCGTTCAGGTCCTTCTCTCAACACCAAAAGCTTGTATGCATTTCTCTTCCACTCCATACTTGTCACGTGCATCACTGCTGCCACCCTGATAGTACACGTATTTAGCCAGCAGTACCAATCATTGTGCAGATTTATCCAATCTCCTGTCACTTCCAGCCTCCTGTAAAATGGGTATCAGGTCTTTCCCGGGGGTAAAGTGCGGTCGGGGCGTGCTGCTGACCACTTACCCCCTTCTAGTGCCGCGGTCGTGGAAGAGTAGAGCTATACCTCTACCCACCCTCTGGGCCACACCGGACCTGTAACCGGAGCACTTTACCTTTTTACCTGTCACCTTCTCTGTGGTCTGGTGTTCTTTGCACTAAATAGTAAAATGGAAAAGTATCTACTTACCATACAAGTTTTCTTCCTCCTGTCCTTGATACACATATCAGTAAATTCGCCGTTTCGCTGCCACCACTCACACACTAGCACTGTGCAGTGCCACTTAACGCAGCCCCAGTCACATTCCGTCTGCCGCTTGCCGACTGCTAAATACTTTTCCTTTATTGTCCGTCAGATTTAAAATGTGTTAGATGAAAGTTATGTCAGAGACAGCTAGACGTGTGGCGCTGCCCAGTAAGTCGGTCAGCACGTTTCCTGCCTCTGAACGGGTGTGTGACGCCGTGTAGGCTAGTAAATTTACCGGCGTGTCAGAAAAATACTCCCTCACTGCAACGTCGTAAAACGTTTACCATACTACGAGTGGTAACACGCCTACCAAACTACACGCAGTAACTCTTCTACCAAACTACACGCAGGTACTCATGCTGAATGCAGCACTAATGCTCTGCCTTACACCCCAGACTCAACCATATAGTAAGGTCGGACGCCACCTCCAGGTGTCCCCCGCCTTCCGGTGCCCAAAGAAGTGCCTTACTGAGTGACAACACCTTAATGCAGAGAGAGAGACTATGGTCGTAACGGATGAGGAGATAATATTAAAAATTATTCGCTCTTTAAGGCACAATACACTGCCTGCTTTAACATTAACCCTTTGACGCCTAACGACCCATACAGGGGTCGTACCGCACCGCTAACCTCGAAAGTTGCATTTTGTATATTTATTCAACAAATATAGGTACTGTGCAATAGGAAATGATTGCGCCGCGCGGTCTAAGGCGTCGGTCAGCGGCCGCTCGCTTGGTGGGACTGCGGGTTCGAATCGCGCTGGGGGCATGGATATCTGTCTGTTGTGAGTTTGTGTTTTGTCATGTAGAGGTCTTTGCGACGGGCCGATCACTCGTCCAGAGAAGGGGTCAGAATGAGAGAGACAGAATGACAGAAAGAAAGAATTTCTAATTGTGATTATTTAAATAATGTCTGCACTTCACAATGTTAACTGATCGAAGATCTGAACAGTGTTCACCGTAAACTGCTAAATGTTGCAGTTCTTGTCAGCAAAGTGACGTATATTCAGCGCCACACTTCGGCCAGTTTATCATGTAACAGGGTCCTGAAACCACAAAGTGCATTTAGCAACAGACAATGCAATTACGCAGTCAGTAGCAATACTGATACATCAGCAAACGACGCACGAACGAGAGCCTTTCCATGTAGGAACTGGTTCTACAGACCTCACAGAACAGAACAGAACCGTGTGTATGTGTGCTGCCCTTCATTTGTACTTTTCTTAGCACCCCTCAGTTGGTGTGTCTCTAAATGTGTTACAGTACAGTAACAATGTTTTGCGGATCCCAAGAAATGCAGCTGCGCAGAAATGTGGTAAAAAATCATTATCATAAAATTACCCCACAAAGTGGCGGGTGGGTCAGTTTGTTGATAGTTACTACGAGAAATTTTAAGTGTGGATACTTTAGTGTGGTTTCATTCAGGCGTATTAAAATATTTTTCCTTACAGCAAAGTATGAGGCAAAATTGTGAAGAAATAAAAATTGTTCTAATTTCACATTCCCCATTGGTTCAAAGTGTAATAATAGTAGTACTGTTTAGTTGCAACATCAGTGCCGCCAGACAGTACGATACGCTGCGCAGAACCAAGTCAGGCAAGTAAATTTGTAACTCTGTTTATTATTAATCCTACAAAATCCAGTGGTTACTTCATGTACCACCAAGTTTGACTATCAAAATTTCCATGATTTGTCCTTTGTACGGATATCAGAACAAACCGTGATCATTCCCCTAAAATGGTAGTCGAGAAGAAATGTGTTTACTGCGCTGTACGACCTGAGTATTTAAATAAGATCTTGAGGTGCGTCATCCCCGTTGTGATGGTTCAATAACAAAGAATTTTGTGTATTACATGTACAGTCGAACAAAACTATATTTTTAAATAAGATGCCGCTTAATATCGGTCTTCCGATGTTTACATTCGTGCCACCGCTTAGGCTGATGGACTCAGCCTTAACAAAGAGTTCAGTATAGGGAAATAATTGCTGTTTATTCTCAGATCCACACAAAACACATAAATACACTGCGTGAGCAGAACGTAGAATTGTTCGAATGTTAAACTGGCGGTACATATACTGACCTTTAGAGGGTTAATATCCGTCCTGATATTTAAGTAATGTTATTATTAAGATCCGCAAAAGTTGGCACTAGTTTCGCCGACCGGCGGCGGCCTCTCTGTCGGTATAGTTCGCGTGCGGACTAAGGCCACGGAATTTAGTTAATTTTATTATTAAGATAATTTTTTTGGCAAATTTCGAGGACATGTGTGTCTTCGAAATGTTGTCCTTCACTGGGGGTCTCCAGCAAAATCCTTTTAACCTTGGGTTTGTTCCCTCGCATGCTTAATTAATTTAAAGGCAGTAATGTCCGCCGAACTGTAACAATCACAGTGTGTGGTGAATGTGACGCCGGACGGCCGGCTTAGGCCAAAGGGTGCAACGAATGGTTGAGGTGCCTGTAGGTTGGCTAACAAGGTCAGGGCGGACTAGCTGCGTGTTATTGATTAAACTCAACTGAACCGTGTTTTGCCAATGAATAATTTAACGGAAACGCGTGATGCAATCTGCCGGCTGTCAACAGACATACTCTCGTGATGTACCGAATTTTGTTGTTACTTCCAATGGCGAAAGCTCTGCTGCTTAATGTCACAGCCGTCGCCGCTGCCCTGAGACGTCGTCAGACTCTCAACTTCGCACAGTTCCTTGATGAGCCCACTGGTGGTCACACAACAAACTGCCACCTGTCACGGAAACCAAAATTCCATTACCTCTGTCACAACGGCGCACGACTTGTCTTTATCCCAGGCCAGACTAATTAAACTAGTAGACAATTTCCCAGCATATTTTTCTGGCTAATTTTACCTTTCCGTTTCTTACTTGGTCTTCCAAATGTTCTTTAAACTCTCGCCACCAAAGCAATAATGCACACTAAGGACTGCAATTGGAGTAGGTCCATGATGAGACGGACATGTAGCACACAGTATAGGCGACAGCGCACATATTTTTGTTCAGAAGATACGAAATAATTGGACCGCTCCAGACAGCTGCATGCCGACGGTTGGCAACGCGCGTAATGAGGTGAATTAGAACAGGGACTGGATGGGCGTCAAGACACGTGACGTTGCGTGAGAGACGGCAGATTTCTTTATGGGCTGAGTAACCATCAGCTTCTGAGCACTTTGTTGTTACTGCTAAAATATCGGAGTGTCTCAAGTGACGTGATGCAGAAATGGTTCATTTCGACTGTCAGCAAATATGCACGAAGAGCTGAGATATACTTGAAGGGACGGACTGTTGGTAGAGTTAGGGGGGCGAATTGCATTGCACATCAATTGAATAAGCCAACAAGCAGCTCCACTGAACTCAGTTCCTTTTAATGGAGTAGCCATCTTACTGGCCAATATTAAAGTGCCGCTGATTTTGGAACGTGACAGCTCCATTAAGTGTTCACAACTTCCTGTTCAAGGTCGCTACATAAATGAACACGGTCCACGCTCGCGAATCCTGCTTGTTAGATTCATATTAATATTGTGTTTCTATCTAAGATGTGATGTAAATCTGAACAAAAGACAGGATTATAGGACGCGCTTAGCACAGCACAGACGTCTGCAATTTCAATACAGTCCGGAGTGACAGGGCTGTGGGCTGAGCTGTGTGCGTTACATACTTCCAAAAACGCCCAGACCCTCCCTGGGGCCCACTCAGCCCTTACCCAAAATTACCGAGAGTGCTGCTCGCCCCATGTAGTGCCGTTGGTAAGAATAAGAGGAAGATACCTCGACTGCCCTGTACGCCGTCGTGACGGTACAGCCACAGCTGTACCGTCACTGTCGTGTTCAGGGCGGTGCCAGACACACACAGACCTGCCTCCACATAAAGCGCACTTCTTCCTGTGTAAGGGACGCCAAAACAAGTGGCAGGTATCACTGCGCGAGCGATCAAGAATATCACACCCTGTGTTCAGCTAACAGCCGTGTTTGGTCTGCTAGCGCCAGTAAAGCGCGCGGCAGCCAAACAATTTATAACAACAAGAATGGGTCACGTGACGCAGTAGAAAAACAAGGAACACAATATATTTCATGCTACTCCACGTGCCATTACTTCCCCCAAAATTAAACAGGAAAGGAGGAGTAAATCGGTTAAGAAAGAAGTAAGAACAGAACAAAAAATCTTAAAGCCCAGTTCACTGGCATACAGTTGAGTCTTAAGCAACCGTTCTGTACGTTGGATGCTAATTTTGTGCTAAACTAATTACTTCAGTACATGCATTGAAAAGCTGGGTATGTCGGTTGAGGAGACACTAAGCAGGTGGTGGAGAAAATAGCATGAAAACTGTTTATGGTTTGTATCGCTCATCAAACATTTCTCAGACGATCCAATCAAGAAGACGACATAAGCTTGTGTCATGCGTTGCACAGGAGAGAAATGTACAGGAGTGTTAGTGGGAAAAGCTAAACGAAAAGGAATGATTTTAATACCTAGGTGTAGATGGTTGTGTAATACTAAAATGAATCTTACAGGAGAACGACCAGTTGGTGTGCACTGCGGCTGTTGTGTGTACGGTAACTGAACTGCGGGTTCCTGAAATCGGGGAATGTATTGACTAGCTGAGAAACTGCGTGAGTTCAGGTCTCCGCCGCTAAGTAGATGAGAGCTGCGCTCTTGTGGGTTGTTATGCAGCGGGCGGTGGCAATTCATTACAGACGTTTCGCGACAACCTATCGGTCCCGTCAACAAAAGTCACGGATTGTTGCCTTTAAAGGTGGGACCGATAGGTTGTCCCGAAACGTCGCTAATAAATTGCCACTAATTGCTCCGTATTAGCCAAGACGGGCGCAGTTCTTACCGGAGAAACTGTTAGCTTCTCAAGTAGGACTTTGTTTCATGTTGGTTGGTTGGTTGGTTGGTTGGTCGGTCGGTCGGTCGGTCGGTCGGTCGGTCGGTGTAACGCGGCTGGGCGAGGACTGGTTGGCCACCAGTTGGCCAACGACGTGGGTCAAAGTACTCAGACTTTGTTTTCCGATGACTTATGATGCTGATTTATTGGAAGCTGCTGTTACATTAGTAGTTATAGTTAAGTCTAGTTGGAGTGCAGTTGAAATTATAGTCCAGGCAAGCGATGATATTATTAAAGTAGTGCCAAAAATGAAGGCTCGCTCCAGTGACCTCTGCCCCTGAGCTTACTGAAGTTATTCTTGATTTTACATTAATACAATAGCATTTATATAGAGTTTCTTGGGCGCTGGTCGGGGTGGAGTTTCAATCTTGTGATTTCTGACTTTAGCCTCTGATTGGCTGTTAATGACGTTATGCCTTACTTCCTTGTATGGTCACAACGTTTCCAATTGGTTATTAGTTACATCTTCTTGACCATCACTTTTGAAACGGGGCTTCTCATGAATGTGTCACAAGATCACTTTATTCCCTTCACAACGCCTGTCAACTGTTACCCTAATTCAGTGTAACGCCCTTTCCTTCACACATCTGCTTACAGTCTTTCAACTCTATACATGAAGGCTTAAAACAAACTACTGGAGTGTGGGTTACAAGGAACAGTACTAAAAGAAGGCATTAATATGCTCTCCCTATTTCCCTCTTGGTCACACTCAACTCTTACACTCACACTTTATTACAGGTTGGGTGGGTGGGTGGTTCGTTGGTCGGTTGGTTGGTTGGGTGAGTGGGTGCGTGGGTGATTGGTTGGTTGGTTGGTTAGGTGGTTAGTTGCTTAGTTGGTTGATTGGTTATAAGCTCCAACATTCGTCTGGTCTACACTTTAGTCATTTTCCACACAGGACAACATCCAACACACAGTACCTCACCTCAACACAAATAACCCATCTCGCTACTAAATTTACTACAACGTTAGTCTTTTAAGAAATTCTCTATATTTTCCAGGACTTGTTATCGTAGAGCATTTTAATATTCCGAATTACACCTGATGTGCTATCTGCCGTTCTGCCGTTCTCGCCACACAGATTTTAGCATCCGCCATTTTATTGCCAACTTCATGAAATTAAAATTAACGCCGTTAGGAACGGCCCGAGTTACGTAATTGTGATTCAAACGGGAATTGTGGAGGGACAGTCGGATGTACAGACGTACATGATGTACAGGATGTACAGGCATAGTGACCTTGAACGACTTTCGCTGTGCTTTATGAAGATAAGCTGAAAATAAAGTAGAATCTGACAGCTGCAGGTCTCACGGCCATTCGTGGTTCCCGCATGCCCTTTTTTCAAATTGCCAGTCTCAATTGGCGCTGCATTGTGTGCGCATGTCGTAGCACTGGGTTGGCTTGGTTGCTGAAGCTGCCACGAGTAATGGTGGGCTAAGACAAATTGGATCAGCATTAAATAGTCAGTCCGTACGGCGCAGTAAACACTTTGTCTCTGTTATACAAACCAGCCAGTTAATGCTGTTTGTTCTCAGATCCACACAAAACACATAAATACACTGTGTGGGCAGAACGTAGAACTGCTGAATGTTAAACTGGCGGTACGTATAGTGACCACTGTGCGGTACATATAGTGACCACTGGGCTGTAAAGGGCTCAGTGCAATAAGGCAACAGTTTTAGTCTTGCTGGACACACATAATATGTATAAGATATTATTCAAATATATAAGAAACGTTTCGCTTGCGTTTCATTCAACGCCACGCCCGGACAGTGTAGGGGTGTAGATGTAGCCTACCTCCACACACTCTGAACCGCAACATTTGAGGGAGTTGAAAGACAGATTCATGGTTCAGCCGCTTTACCTCCCGAGGGCAACAGCTCCCGAAAGTTGCTGATTATGGGGCTGGGTGGACTCCAGAGCCGGTCCGAACACTGTGGAGAATAGTACCTAGCAGTCCTGAAATCAATCCCCGATCCCTCGGTCGATGAAACCGAAGCCCCACCGTGATACCCACTGCAAGGTACTGTGAGAGGGCTCGCGGAACACCAGATGCTCTTCACGTGTCCCTCGCTGTGCTAGGTGGAATAAGGAAAGCCCAACGGGAACCATTATTCAATTGTTCCTGGAAGCTTGTAATTAGATTCATTTTCAGACTGCATGTAATTCGCACGTAGCCGGAGCTCGCGTGGTGTCGCATTACCGTATGATCCAGTATCCACACTGGACACTGTAAAACCTGTACGAGATTGGGTTTTAAATTTGTCAGAACTATGTGAAAGGATCGTAAATTTTAATGACGTCCCAATCAGTGAACTGACTAGACGGTCGGGTAGCATGTCTGTTTGTTTGTTTGTCTGTTCAACAGTTCTGTCAGCAGCCAGCAGACTGTGGCACGAAGTAGAACCAGGCAGGTGCCACGTGCACATTACACTTGGCACACACAACAAAACGGACTGCATTAGGAGTTCCGTGGTTCCTGTCCCAAGCCAGTAGTCATGGTTTTCCTCGGTTCCTCCAGCAAATTCCTGGATAATGACACAAACAGGTCACAAAAATTCGTTCCATATTGTCAGTTTTCTGCCCATTAATTGTTATGTTTTAAGTAAGAAATAAATCAAGTACTGCAGTTACATTTCCAGTCAGAGTGCAGTGCAGTGCAGTGCTGTGCTGTGCTGTGCTGTGCAGTGCTGTGCAATGCTGTGCTGTGCAGTGCTGTGCTCTGCTGTGCACTGCTGTGCAGTGCAGTGCCGTGCTTTGCCGTGCAGTGTTGTGCTGTGCTGTGCTGTGCCGTGCTGTGCTATGCAATGCTGTGCTGTGCTGTGCTGTGCAGTGCTGTGCTGTGGTGTGCAATGTTGTGCTGTGCAGTGCTGTGCTGTGCTGTGCTGTGCTATGCTGTGCTGTGCTGTCCTGTGCCTTGCAGTGCTGTGCTGTGCTATGCTATGCTGTGCTGTGCTGTGCTGTGCAGTGCTGTATGTTGCGTTCCTGTGTCTCTGCCACATGCATAACAGCGCTCTTGTCAACACATACAGTGCAGTCTGCATGTTCGTGATTGGCTGATACCGACAGAACTGTCACGCACATTGGCACCTGTTTAAATAGCATAATATCTTTGTGCTTCCTACACTTCGCGAAGTGCCGCCATTTAAAATATAAAATGAAAATGTAAAAAATTACTTTATGAAGTGCAAACACTTCTTGAAGCATAAAATTCGCGATATAACTGGAGCTGTGAGTCGTTCTGAACAGCGCGGACAATAGACAGGGTCGTATTAAGGTAGCAGGAGGGTGGGGGAAGCCGATTCGTCTTGATTCGTCGGAACCAGTAACGAAAGATCAAAGATATGTAATTAAAATGGGCGACCACGAAAAATCGAAGTCCGTGAACATCGTGACTCTTATGTAATGGAAAACGGCTGGTGAAGGTGGCTGGAGCGTCAAGCTGGGCAGTCATCACAGGCGACGCCGGGTGGACTGAATGAAGACGCAACCACCTGACATCAGGACATCTCTGTGGTGTGGCGCCTATTGACAGCGGTGAGCTCTACGGAGGCTGTCAACTTACAGCGCACAATACAGCGGTAAGCGTCACACCGCAGCGTAACGCTTGGTAACACGCTTACACATATCCACCTTCTACAAGTCGTTTTGCTGCTATATCTCCATTCTTCCGATCTCCGAGATTGGAAACGCAGGGTAAAAGAATGTTGGTTTCGCAGTGCATTACATTAGTTCAACACAAAATCCTGTTATGCACCACCAGGTTTAACGTTCATGAACAAACAGCGATTATTAACAGCATTAACTGGTTGGGTTTTATAACCAAGATGGGGTGTGTTTACTGCGCGGTACGGACTGGGTCTTTGTATGTAATTCATGTCAGTTTCTGTTTTCAAAGAGCTGTGCTGAACTAAACAGCAGATGGACCTTCTTGATAGGCATTGAGAAACATCAGTAAATCTCTCAAGAGAAAGTTGTTTTGGTTGGGCATAGCTGCCAATTCAAGAGATCGACGCGGTGATTGTCACTTTGTAGACAAGATACTAGCGTTCAATTACTGCAGAGGCACCTACAGGTGAAATTTCGAAACCACAAGCAATACGTCACAAAAACAATATACAGTTTCGCAACACAATACGCTGTTACGGTTCAGTAATGACGTCAATTGTAACTGCATACTGGTATTGGCAGATTTGCCTGTCAGTACGTCACACATCGCAACTGGCACGTCGGTTGAAGGTCACCGTCCCATGTGTATCAAGTAACTGAAATTGCAGCCATGTTCCTAAAGAACCCATACAATCCAATCAAGCAGTTCGTCTCGAACAGTTAGTTGCCTTTCAGGCTGTTCTTGCACTGTATGGAACAAGAGATGTTGTTATTGTTTATGTGTGTAAGCGTTTCTCAGCTGTTCATGTCCGCAATCAGATGAATCAACTCCGCAGGTTAACGTTCCTTCACCGAACGATCCGTTTTAATATTATCCTCCCATTTACGAATGATCCTCGGACAGGCTTCCTTTATTCAGACTACCCACTAAAGCTCTCTCCACATATCTCGCCTTCCTCTATTCAGACTCCCCACTAACGCTCTCTATACATATCTCGCCTTCCTTTATTCAGACTCCCCACTAACGCTCTCTATACATATCTCGCCTTCCTTTATTCAGACTCCCCACTAACGCTCTCTAT
>Ga0131853_10006366_pt1:0-20000 | contig 21298 bp, 16 predicted proteins | sample TergutLab28metaG_FD_92764 | JGI IMG/M metagenome (GOLD analysis project Ga0131853, IMG submission 92764) | Labiotermes labralis P1 segment gut microbial communities from Petit-Saut dam, French Guiana - Lab288 P1 (version 2) (version 2) | ecosystem: Host-associated > Arthropoda: Insects... | reverse complement strand
AGGCAGACTAGTGCTGTCCATCTATAAAAAAAAATACTTATATATATACAGCGTTATTCAAAATGATTGTCGAGGTTTTAACAACTTTTCATACAAAATACACTTGAGATAGGAGTATATACTCGTATGTCTTTTTATTTAATAGAACAACACTCCAAGCTTTTGCCACATATCTTACAGGTGCTCTATATGTGCACCCTTTGTGATTCTACAAACATCAACACGATAATCGAGTTCGTTCCGCATGTCAGAGGTGATGGTTTCAATGGCGGTTCTGATTCGTACCCTCAGTTCCGGGATACACACGCACCATGTGTCTTGAAACTGTGCATACCACTTTCGAATGGAATTGTCAGATGGTAGTTGTTTCGGGAATTTGGTGCGGAATTTCCGCTGGATAATTGTACCCCGACAATCATTTTGAATAATTCTGTATATATAATTAACCATTGTCGCCTACCTGAAGATGGTCGAAAAGGGCTGAAACATGCAGGAAGCTTCCTATATTACTGCATACTTTTGTATCTAATTATTGCACAGTTGTTGGATTAAGCGTTGTGAAATTTCCTTACTGTACCGAACACGGATAATATTAAAATCGTGGCACTATTCCTCTAGAAATATGCCTGTACGATGTTTGTGGTGAATATATAAGGCAAATAGCACAGTACGTTCGTTTGGTTAGTGTTTACTGATAATTATGACGAAGTATGCTTCTTCTGAAACGTCGGTAGGTTTACAGCAGCTGACGCTGCGTAACATACAAGAAGATCTGCCCCTTTACATATGCATGCAGTCGACAGTTAATATCAATCAACTTGTTCTACGTTTTACGAGAAATTGCAGCTACAATTTTGGGTGCGTGTTTTATATCTCTCTGTATTCTACACGCCTAGTGTAGTCTTTGTGACAGAGCCTACTAAGGGATCTAGATGCATAATAGACTGAACGACTAAAAATTTCCTTTATGCTTATTCCACAGTTAATTTATTTCTTCTTCCTGTTAACATTGCCCTTCGGAAATTACCTTGTTTTAAATGACCACTGTCATATTAAGACGAAAGTTGCTCAATTATCATTAGCAGATAATTGAACTCATCTTTTAATTAATTGTCAGTATCGTGACCGTTACAGGAAAAAATGTTTTAAATTCATCCTAACATCAAATATTAAATAACTTATGTTGTATTTAATACTGGTGGATGCTTTCAGATTTGCAGTTGCTATACTCAATAGCAGTTTTTAGCCCCTTAGCAACTTAATAGAAGTTCATAATGCAAAAAAAAAATCAATTTTTATAGTATTAAGAGTCGTATGGGTCTACAGATTTGTTATTTCATCATCAAATTCCCATAATAAAATAATTATCTAAGAATCTCTTACTGCAATAAGCATGACGAAATAACACATCACAGCTAAGAAACTATCTCTTGAGGACGAATCAGTACCGGTACGTGATTATCTTATTACAATAGACAGAGAATTGTCATGCTCGCAATTAACCGGTACAATGACAAGGATCACATTAATGCTGTTGACCTTTAGTTGCTTCTTTCTTTTTCTCAGAAAAATTTATTTTACAAGAGCATCTTAAGGTAACCAATCACTATACATTATTTACATTAGAAAAAAGAGCCACGGTTCACTTCTTTGGTATACAGTCTAGTTCTTTGTACAACAGAACTGGCGAGCTGTAAGATATTTTTAGACCATTTGAAATGCAGCGGAAGTTGATAAAAGGCCATAATTAATTCTTACTATCTGCGAGGAAAACAACAGTCTTTCTACAGTCGCTGCTATTGCTTTCTTAATAAACACCGATGATAGTAATGCAGCTGCTAAAAACACCGAAGTCTCAAGGGAAATAGGATGTTACAAGAAAATCTTTAGCTGTTGAAATTCATCTGTTCCTAAGCTGCCGGTTGCTTTGCTGCACCCACGATGTAAGGCGTAGCAGCGCGTTTAAAATTACATTATACGAGTATAATGTACACTGTCAGAGCAAGATGCGCCGCTTTAGTGATACGGCAGCCGGAAAACTATTTTCGGAATTCACTGTGACTCTGCCTTCCGCAAATATGAATCTCGCATTGCGACAGGTAAATGTGTAATTATCACGAGGTTCTCAAATTACAGCTCTCGGAGCCTGCATACTGGGAAGCGTCAAAATTGACACCTACTTTGTCGAGGTTTCGCTACGTTTAGACTCTGGTCTTCTGGGTTGTTACACCACTACTGTGGCAGTTGGCTACTGAAGTCTCGAAGAGACTGCTACCGACATGTTAAGATTAGTGGAGAATATGCAGCCTGTACATTTCTTAGATCCCGGTGGGGACGAGATTTTCCACCCGTCCAGACCGGCCCTGGGGCCCACACAGCCTCCTGTACAATGGGTACTGAGTCTTTCCCGGGGGTAGAGTGCGGCCGGGGCGTGCTGCTGACCACTCACCCCTTCTAGTGCCGCGGTCAGGGTAGAGTAGAGCTATACCTCTACCCACCCTATGGGCCACACCGGGCCTGTAACGGGATCACTTTACCTTTTTACCTTTACACTTCTTAGAAACTTGGTAACCGCCAGACTACACGATGTCATAAAAACATGATGAGAGTAAGACGGTATTGTCCTTCTCTAGAAGGGTAAGTGTCGTGATTGAATAAGCTCATATTGACAACAGACTGAAAGAATAATTGACTAATGAATTAATTAACTGCATGGAGCAGAGTCACCAGCTAGGCAAGAACTTCCCAGTATTTTATGAGGCCCGAGGTCCCAGTACCGCATTTACAAGAGCCTGCCATCTGGTTCTTGAAGTTCTGACGGCAGCAGAATTCAGTAAAATCTTCGCAGTCTGACAGCCGCGTCAGGTAATCTGATACAGCTGTCAGCACGCGAAGATTTTATTGACCCCGTCACTTGTTCGTGTCCTGAGCCATATTAAACCCGTCAACACCTATATCCCACTTTTTTAAAGATAAATTTAAATATTATCCTCCCATCTACTCCTAGGTCTTCCAAGTGGTTTTTTCCCTCAAATTTCCCTACCAAAACTAGTTATGTAGCTCTCTTTTCGCATTCGTGCTACATGCTCCACACATCTCAATTTTCTTTTCACATCCATGAAGCCTCTAATATTTAAAGTAAGTCTAATTCTTTCTTTGAGCTCATAAAATTTCAGCTGTCCTGATCCAGGTTTCAGTGTCTTTGAATTGGGGTCTATATCATCCATTGAAACCCATGTTTTGGGGGTTTGTGTCATCCAATGAAAACCATGTTTTTGGGGTCTATATCATCCATTGAAACTCGTGTTTTTGGGGTCTATGTCATCCATTGAAACCCGTGTTTTTGGGGTCTATGCCATCCATTGAACCCGTGTTTTGGGGTCTATATCATCCATTGAAACTCGTGTTTTTGGGGTCTTTGTCATCCATTGAAACCCATGTTTTTGGGGTCTATGCCATCCATTGAACCCGTGTTTTTGGGGTCTTTGTCATCCATTGAAACCCATGTTTTTGGGGTCTATGCCATCCATTGAACCCATGTTTTTGGGGTCTATATCATCCATTGAAACTCGTGTTTTTGGGGTCTATGTCATCCATTGAAACCCGTATTTTTTGGGTCTATATCATCCATTGAAACTCGTGTTTTTGGGGTCTATGTCATCCATTGAAACCCGTATTTTTTGGGTCTATGTCATCCATTGAACCCGTGTTCTGGGGCGACATGCCCTGACCGTGTTGCGAACAACACGGTCACGTAAAGGTAAACGCCAGGTTGTCTCCGTGCTTCTGTAAAGGCCGAGCCGTGGGAAGTGTACAGACTTAACATAGACGTTTAGCGACACGCATTCTTCATCTTTACCCTAGTTGAGTCTAGCGGTTAGGTCCAGGTTCCGTCACTCTTAACTCCGGGAGAAACGCCATTATTACCCAATGGAAGGGTATGTGGCTCAATGGAAACCAGAACCAATCTGTTGCACTTAGGATGAAGAAAACCTCTGAACCCACTGGGATTCGAATAAAGATCCCCCACCCATCTACGTACCTCCTAGCCCGGTCACCATACTAGAGAATCCTGTCTTCCCGTATCACCAACACATACTTCATTTTCATAACGATCTCATGAACCTAATCAAGCTGAAAGCCTAGCTGTACGATTTCCTTTCGGGTCTTCGTCTGCAAACTTCCAACATTTTCCCTGAACTGGGTGGCCACTGGATTATTGGAGTGCCACTCCCTACAGCAGCGAGCTTCGAAACGTTCCCCTCTCTCTCTCTCTCCCACACCTCCGTCGCCACATCAGATTGAATGCTGTAGACATTATCTGGATTGAGTTTACTTACGCTCGTTGGGCCCCGCACAAATTGCCCTCGGGGTGGCCTAAAAACACTCCAACACCCAACCCCTTACAGAACAATGTACGCGATGTTGTGAAAGAAGGGAGGACCTGACAAATGAAGAATTCAACACGCACAAACATTTTGGTACACTTGGGATAAAATAAAAGAAGTACAGTCTTTCTTTCGTTTGCATTGAGAATCAACAGTATCAACAGTATCAACAGTATCAACAGTGTCTTCGGTTTGTTGCCAAAGTAGTTTACGAAAATATTTGAACTATTCAGATTTCAGTGGTGGTTACAAAGTGTAATAAAATTATAACCCTTTTTTTAACAGCAACTTAGAGGTTTTATAATTTTCTTCCTCAAGACCGTTCTTAATGTCACTGACATTTTGGCCAAAGATAGAAAGATGCTGTCGAAAAATTATTATTCCTATTCGGTATTCGGGACAGCCTTATTTCAAATTTCGGCTTCGAAACTGGCTGTCCTTAATTAAGCATTTCTTAGTTTTCCTTGGTCCATCCTGGCAAATTCAAAAAAATAAGCCTACTTTTAAATTAAGCCACAACGGCTTTCTTATTCATCATTTCTAATTCAATAGTCATTAATTACAATGAAGTCATCAGAGCTCGTATTGTGTAATTTGGTTTGTGAAGGCGCCGTTAAATACCTGTGCTTTTTATATAGAGAAAATACAAATTTTAAGGTTATATCGTGCTTGTTGAAATTTTATTAGATAAAACTGTTTTGAATTACGCTAAATAATTTAATTCCTACCTCAAAGAGAACACAATGTGTCAGCATTGTAGAAATCAAACGATTAATGTCACAAAACCAAGTAACTTGATTTTGTTAAATTAAATAAAACACACAAACTATATTAGAAAAGCGAAAAAGTTTTTAATGTTGAACTTTGTGACACATGACGTACTGAGAATGAGAGTCTTAAATAAGTAAATGAATTTGCAGATGAAATTCAGGGTATTTATCCCAGCACGCAACTTTAGGAATTTGAGACCAATCAGTAACCGGCATATAACACAAAGTTCAGAATTTTGGAAGCGCTTTTCACTTCTTCAGAAAATTGTAACTCTGATTTACTTAAGTGGCTAAGTGACTTGCCGGCCTATTTAGAGACAGCCTTTCGCGATAACAAACTTTATTATTATTATTATTATTATTATTATTTTAACCTTAAATTTTGTTATCGTTTAATAGAACTTTGCACTTACCACACAGAAAGGAGGTAGATTAAGTTGAATTTGACGTGTATATATATATATATATATATATATATATTTGACAGTGATACTTCAGTATACACTTAATGGTTTTATACGACTAGTGATGTTTGATGGAAGTCATAAAGAATCTGTAGGCGTGGCATTAAGAAAATATGTTCTGGGAATGTTACTTATTCTTAGTAGTGCAAAAACAACAGCAGCAACGTAACGCATCCTGTGGAACGAGATCAAGGAATTGTGCTGCATAACGAATTAAATAGTAGCAGGGAGGAACGGTTCTTGGTATTTTTTAGAAGTTATTGCCCTCTTTGAAGGACTGGACGGAACGTGCAATCGGAGCAGTCAGTATATTGCCAGTGATTCTGGCCGGAAATGTTTCGGACACAAGTCAGCAAATTCACCGCTTCTAGAAATTTCTCTGTCTTTGGTTTTCTGTTCTTTTCCTTACTCGGTTGGGAAATAATTAAAATATCTCTGTTAGTATCGGGCAGTCAAGTCTCAGAACACAAGATAACATTAAGTACAATTTAGGGTAATAACTATGTTATTTATTTTTTAAAAGGCCTTTCTAAATTGCTGAGCATCACAAAGCCAACAAAATTTTGGGGGTGGATAAATTTTAATATACTCCAGTGTTTCTCAAAGTGCAGATTTGTCCAAGAAAGATTTTTATATAGGTTTTATTAAGTATGTTTATCTCTTCTGTATGACATTCCAATTCTGCGACGACGCCTAAAATTAATTTAGACACGGTCTTGGACGGAAAGGCGCATATAAATCGACACATTATCCTTCCAAACTAAATTTTTCGAGCCCACTTAACATCATCGTCGATATGTTCGCCGTCACCATCACCTCCATCATCACGAGTCATCACCTATCATCACAGTAGCTTGCAATTCTTGACCCAACTTAAAATATTGAGCTTATAATTTATTACTTTATCTTTTAGTGTTTTTACGTTACGTGCCACTGCGTATAGACCTCTATTTAAAATGTTCTACGTGAGTGTATTTTAGTCTGTGTTTGTGAAGGAATATGCAATGTGGAGCCTTTGATGAGATTAGCCATATCCGTGCGGAGCCTAAACTCCATAAATTGCAGTATCCAATCGGCCACGAATCCTCCTACCAGAAGGATACTAAAGGAAGTGAACTCCGGTGGAGAAGGTGAAATTCTGTAGCCGGAAGTCGATTTGGATTTTCACAGTATTACAGAATGAACACGAAACTTTCCGAGATTTTGAGGGAAAATTAGCAATAAATTACAGTCATTAAATTTGTTAGAATGATTGTTAGTAATCTACGTAAGATGACACTGTACTGCGTCGACATTCGTTAAGTATGTAAGCTGCCTCAGAGACAATCTACTGTATGTCAAGATCCAGTTTCGCTTATGTACACAACTCTTCTACAAAGAACTGTCTATATTTTACTAGTTAATTCTAGTACGCCAAGAATAAGATATTAATTATGTGTAAAAATAACAATGCAATATTGTTTGATACTTCTCCCCGCCTGTTATCCCTTGTTGATTGAAGCATGTAGGATAACTCAGTGTTATAATTTGATATAAGCTTATTTAATGTTCTGTTGACAGTGCATCGTGATATATCCTTGTAGTAAGAACCAACAGGATGTACTGTTTACTTGCAATTTATTTCAATAATTAACCTCTACATGTTTCGAGCAGGCTTACTGCTCATCATCAGGAGGTACTTCTTTGTTTATACAGCAATTGGTGTATGTCATGCGTTTATGTTGACTGTATACGCAGATTTTGATGTTTTGTTGACCGTGCATCTCAGTATATTTATCTCAGTATTTAACCAACTTGATGCACAAAATTTGTTTCACAATAAGTCTTATTTCAAGCCTCTACATGTTTCGAGCACATGTGCTCATCATCAGGAGGTCAAAATTGCATTACACAGCGTCTGGTATCATCACACCGATAGGTTGCCGTCTCGTGCACGAGACGGCCAACTTTTGTGCATCAAGTTGGTTAAATACTGAGATAAATATACTGAGCTGCACGGTCAACAAAACGTCGAAATCTGCGTATACAGTCAACATAAACTCATGACAATTACCAATTGCTGTATAAACAGAACAGTACCTCCTGATGATGAGCAGTAAGCCTGCTTGAAACATGTAGAGGTTAATTATTGAAATAAATTACAAGTAAACAGTGCATCCTGTTGGTTTTTATTGTATGGATGATATAAGCATCTAAGGAAGAACACTGTGCATTTTGTTAGCTTGCTATTCTTTGCCAACTACTTCACCAAGTTTGACCTGTTACTTTTCTGACAATCATAATATTTTTCGCACTTTAACACAAATTATGTTCCTTTCAAATTCCGTCTTGATATTACCCTCATATGTCAGCATTACAAATTACTGTAATGTCTGAAATGACCGCATTTCCCTTGCTTACTTGTTTGCAGCTTTTACAAGTCTGGTGTTGTGATCCACTCTGCGCCCTTGTAAAACCAAATATTTTAACAGCAAACAAACTACGTACCTGCTCAATGTTATATAAATCCCTAAAATATTATATTATCCTTATAAACTCTTATATTCTTCAGAAAGAATTTTTAATTTTCAAGGAGGCAGATCCCCAGAAGTAGTGAAGAAATATTCCGCTCCTTTCGGGTTTGTCATCAGATTGCGTAATCCCAGTCATAATCTCAGTCGTGTTTAACCATTAAAAAATTCAACGTAATCTGCTTTACATAAAGAATCGGTCCGTATCGCGCTGTAAACACTTTCCGCCAAGGTTATAAAAAACCAAACAGTTAATGATGCATAAAACAAAAGTCACTGTCTGTTCTGAGAGGCATACAAAACACTCAACGCAAAGCGAGCACCATGTAGAATTTTTGAACTTTCAACCTGGTGGAACGTAAAGAAACCGCTAAGCTTGGAAAGGTTAATACGTCTAACTGTAACCCTGAAATTTGTGCATTCGGAAAACTCTGACTGCAGGTTCAGCATTTAAGTATGCACTATAGTGAGTTAAACTACTTCTGCTTCCATCAATACTTTGAAAACTGTAACAGAGTTTTTTAATAATGAAACTTACTTTCTGATGATCATTTTCCAGTTTAGCTTAACAAAGTAACCACCTGAGTCATCCAGCAGGGCAATTGAAATCTAGTGAAAATAAACCCACCAGGATCTTTTTTCTTTAATCTTCTTTCTTTCCTGCTTTTAACTAGAAGAGATTATACCCTTTTCCTATAATGTGCTATATCGGGTGTCGGCTCGATTAGTTTTAATGAAAACGAACAAGTGAATAACATTCCGCGAACGTTACGTCTCCATGGTAACATGAAATAGCATAGCCTACATCCCAGCACGATTCACGACTCTCTCCCGGTGTGCGATCAGTAGGAACGGAAACACCCAACACCCTTTCTCACCCTCTTGGCATGGCACAGTTTTAATTTAGCTAACCCACTCCTCCGTCTCCACCCTCTATGTCAAGAGGGCCAATTCGTTCCAGTAAGAAGAGCTCATTCGAAATTTCCAAAAGTTGATTGAGTACGCTCCAAAAACACCCGAGACCATCAAACTTGGAGGCGTTTAATGTCATGAGGCATCCGAAAGGAATTGAAATAAGAGGGGTAGGAAATCAAGGGTGAAACTGAAATGGATGTATGGAGTCAATTTGAAGGAACGCGGTACATAGCCTGGCATCCAGCAGCTTGCAGACAAGACGGAAACATGTTCCGGTGTCGTGTGTTGTGATTGTAAAAGGTGGGGGATGGAACTTTACAGGAAGAAATGGTAGAGCCTTGTTGAAATTAAGCAGTGTGATACGGAAAGCGTGCCAAATTTGAACATCCTTAAATTTTGGAGTGTTAGTTACACCCATTAGTGACGGTCTAAAGAATTGATTGTGTCCTTCCGCTGGCGATATAATTGTTCGATAGAGTAAATTTCTGTTGTGTGTTTGGAATACATAATATCGAGCATCAGTGGGTTTATTATTACTATTATTATTGTTGTTGTTGTTAATTTCTGTTACATTTACTATCATTCATATGCATCATGTACCAATAATGATTTCAATATCCCTCAAAATATTGACACCATAAGGAATGTCGAATTCATGAATCTACGTACCTGCTTCTTTCCGGGTGGAGTTTTAATATTTGTCGAACGTTTAAAGATAAAAAATAAACAATTATTTGTTTCTGAAATTGTAGTCGAATTATTCTATCAAATTTAAATTTTATAAAGTCTTATGGGTATTCGGAAATGCCCACTGGTATGCTATTTTATTCCCAAATTCTTCATCCCTAGTGTGATTAAACATGCACGTACTGCCAAACTGGTTAACTTGCTGAAGGGCAGACATTAGCTGATTACTTAGCTGCCTGTCCGAGGGTAACTGGTCTGCTGACTGGCTGTTTATTAGCTGTATCCTCACTCTCTGACTCATTCACTCACTCACTCACTCACTCACTCACTCACTCACTCACGTCTTCACCCATGGAAGCCCAAGTTTTTACCATTAACACTTTAATTATTCAATGATTATTGAATGATACGTAGCTAAGGTGATTCAGTTCCCGCCCTTTAGGAAAGTACAATTTTTGCAGTAGAAGTAACTGCAGCCTATTGAAGCTTGCTGTCTCATTTTAAGATTAAGTTGTTTTAGTTCATGTGACAGTGCACATCTGAACGGCTTTCCGGCAAATAGTGACCACAGAACACAAAGAAACTGCTATGGCATGCTCACTGCCGCTTCTGTTTGTAGAATGCAAAATTCCGTTAGCCATAGCGAAGTGTATCTGGAGCTTATTGGACGTTGTTCAAAATGTTACAGCATTGGAAAATTTATTGTATTAAAAATGCAAAACTGGCGAAGTAGGTATGACTTAGCAATGAGGCGCGTTCGCATAGCCATTGTTACCGTGGGAAAGCAATAAGTATTACATATTCTGAATTTGTGTCTGTAGCCTTATTTACCCAACATGCGCTTGGCATGCATATTGTTATCTGTGGTCTGTGTGTCTCTACCATAATTGTTCTCATTATTCCATAAAAGGTATCAGTTTCGAAAAAATATTATTGTGTATTTTGTTTTTTCTCTGCAAATTTCGCCTGAAACATTCCTCAATCTAAGAAGAATTCAGCGATGTATTATCAGAAATGTGCTTATGTTCTCATTTAAAGTACCCGCTGTTTCTCTCAGATATTAATGACATTTGAATTTTCTCGACAAATTTTCGAAAAGTCTTCAAATATCAAATTAAATGAAAATATTTTCAGTGGGACCCTAGTTGTTCCACGCGGAAGGACAGACATGATAAAGCTAATAGTAACTTTCACAGTAACTGGAATGATCCTATTTGCACATACGTTAATTTGACATCGTCCAAATCAGGCATGATCTATCCTAATACTTAAACAATGGGTTTTAAATTAAAATATATTAAGTTGTTTCGATGTCTTGATAAGAACAGTAGAAAATACGTTTCATAAAGATAAGTACAGTAGAAAATACGTTTCATAAAGATAAGTACAGTTGAAAATACGTTTCATAAAGACAAGTTCAGTAGGAAATACGTTTCATACAGATAAGTACGGTAGAAAATACGTTTCACAAAGATAAGTACAGTAGAAAATATGTTCCATAAAGATAAGTACAGTAGAAAATACGTTTCATAAATATAAGTACAGTAGAAAATAAGTTTCATAAATATAAGTACAGTAGAAAATAAGTTTCATAAAGATAAGTACAGTAGAAAATATGTTTCATAAATATAAGTAGAGTAGAAAATACGTTTCATAAAGATAAGCACAGTAGAAAATACGTTTCATAAAGATGAATGCGGTAGAAAATACGTTTCATAAAGATAAGCACAGTACAAAATACGTTCCATAAAGATAAGTACAGTAGAAAATACGTTTCATAAAGATAAGTACAGTAGAAAATATGTTTCATAAAGATAAGTAGAGTAGAAAATATGTTTCATAAAGATAAGTACAGTAGAATATAGTTTCATAAAGATAAGTACAGTGGAAAATACGTTTCATAAAGATAAGTGCAGTAGAAAATACATTCATAAAAATAAGTACAGTAGAAAATACGTTTCATAAAGATAAGTACAGTAGAAAATAGTTTCATAAAAGATAAGTACAGTAGAAAATATGTTTCATAAAGATAAGTACAGTAGAAAATAGTTTCATAAAGATAAGTACAGTAGAAAATACGTTTCATAAAGATAAGTACAGTAGAAAATAATTTCATAAAGATAAGTACAGTAGAAATACGTTTCATAAAGCTACACTTGTCCATAGGCACGTCGTGGAAGCGGTGGAGTGAACGAAGTCCACAGCTCCTCTCCCTCTAAATTCGGCTCTAGTCATACATGAATGATCAGATTAAAGTTCCGGTCGCTTTAACCGCGGACAAACCCTGCTCTACTCATTAAATAGAAAACTCTTTGTGTTCCAGAGCCATTTTGGATCGCTTCGGATTAGAGAAAATCTTGATCCATACCAGGAATAAAATCATAGTTTACTGATCGACGCTAAACGGTCTTAATAAATTTGAATACAAAAACAAAAGAGGACAACCCCCCCCCCCACCTTTATGTAGACAGCTCTCTTCACTGCTGTTCTACTGTGCAGTCTCTTCGGTGGGTACAAACATTTCTATGTACCGCTACCTCCATCTTCTAACTGAAGGTCTGTCCGAAAATTCGGCAGCCTTTTTAAACCGCTTCGCGCTGTTGTTATTCCGACGACTACATTCTTCTCTTTCACCATCGTGATAATCTTACATCTTAAGTCTTTTAGCTTGTAGCTTGTAGAATATTGGAAATTGTGTTGTGAATACTGTCAGGTCTGTAAGGCTCCGTGCGTCGGGACAAGAGTACAGATAAGAAATGGCGATGATAATGATGGGGTGAAGACAGCGACAGTGATTAGGCAATAATTGTGTGTCGTGAATTATAGGATGGTGGCCGCGCGGTTTAAGGTTTCGGTCTGAGGCCGTTCGCTTCCTGGGATTGCGGGTTCGAGTCCCGCCGAGGACATGGACGTCTGTCCGTGAGTGTTAGGTGTTGTGTAGTATAGGTCTCTGCGACGGGCTGATCACTCGCCCAGAGAGGTCCTACCGTTTGTGTATGTGTTGTTGAGTGTGATACAGTGCAAAAATAACCCTCTACACCAGCCTTTCTTAATCTTGGATTCACGGAACTATATCAGAGGATTCGTGAAATTAAATGAGGAAAAAATTAGAACTTTATAGTAACTAAATTCTAAATGAAATTTAGTGTTTGTTCAATTATGGGTGCAGGCAACAAAGTCGTTTATGGCCTCTTAGTTTTGCAAGATATTTGTTAACTTCAATAAATATCATTGTCTCTAATTTGTACATTTAAATACATTATTCTGAGAGGGGTCCGTTGGTTGCACAAGATTCTCGAAAGAGTCCATGGTACAGAAAAGGATAAAGACTCCCTGCTCTACACCTACCATGAGTAGGTACAAGAGGTCAGACTAAGAAAGAAAGAAAGAAAGAGAAAAGAAAAGAAAGAATTAATCAAAAGGGAATATCAGTAGGTAAAATTATCTCTGTGTCTCATTTATCGACAAATAGAGAACACGTATCACGGAGTATGGATACGACTTCACGTGTTCTAAATTTCGCCCCCAGAATAAAGAACACCCTGTACCAATTGCATAGGAAGTTGGTTTGCTGCCATAACCGATTTTGACGCTCTTTCGAAGAGCATACTTTGCACCCCTGTCAGATATGACACACCGACTCCCCGGTAGCCCAGCCAGTGATCTGTGCCAGCCCTGAAATGTCTAGGTCTACTAAGTACAGCACGTCAAGTAGAGGAACTGGAGGCGTTATCAGTTGTGGCACCATCGCCTATCGCAAAGTAAATACAGTAGAACTCTGCTTATCCGGATTATCTGGGACGGCGATCAATCCGGATATGCAAAAAATCCGGATAATTGGACTTTTTTTTAAAAATAAGCTACATTTTCCTTTTGAAGTGGAAAAATTTTTACAAACAACTGTGTTAGGCTACATAATTATTTACGTACAAATAAAATATTAATATAAAATTCCTTATAAGTATTTGACAACTCGGGAGACAACTTTAAACCCCAAACGGATGTAGTACAATTGCAGTACCGGAGTGCGGATAAGTCCCTAGCCAGACCAGGAAGGAAACAAGCTCGGAAGCACGTCAGGGACGCGCGCGATTTCAACAACATCGAGACGCGAGCTGTCAAGTTCTTTTTTTCTGCAAGGAAAGGCGCCGAAGGAAATTCACGCCATTCTGACAGAAACATTAGCTTGTTTCCTTCCTGTTCGGGCTAAGAACTTATCAGCACCCCTGTAAGAAAAGGTTTACCCGAAGTCCCAAGACGATTCGGATAATTGGCGATCCGGATAACGAGCCTCCGAATAAGTGGAATTCTACTGTAATCCTTTTTCAGAAATATTTTGTCCGTAAGAATGAATTGTTAGGTTTCATACTTTAGAGAGAATGAAGTATATATACAAAGAGACTTCATTGTGAGGTGTCAAATTTTGAAGGAGTAGACCCACGTTGGTGATGGTTTTGTCGGTTGTCAAGCTGGTGACGTCTCCTGACACGTGTCATAGCCAGACTATGACAGGTCCGTAACCGATACACACTCAGTTGCCACTTGTTTCTTTTTCCCTTTTTTTGTGGCGGGTCTAGAGCAGATGACTTTACTAGAAAGCTAGACACGTGCTGCTTTCCAAATACAAGCTGTGTGCAGTTTACGTTATATCTCGATATTCCCCTTACCAAACCACTAAAGGGAAGAAGGCAGTATCAAACTGCTTAAACTAGGTTAATAGCATTATATTTGTGAATTTAATTCATTTGTAATTGCGGGAAAATCTAAGAGTCTTGCAGGCATCCATTAGGCAACTCACGGTAGAATAAAACTTAAGAAATCCTATCAAACTCAAGACAGTTTCGTCAGATGATGATCGGCTTAATATGTTACGCGAAAACTTCAATATTTAAGAAGAAAAAAGTTTTATTTCTGCGCAGTTATAAAAATTGTTCAATATATATGCCGACAAGCAACATTTTTCAGTAGTATTTAAAAGCCATCTTCTGGCACATTACTTTTCAAAGACGCACACGAAGTGGTTTAGCCTAACTTGCCACATTTAAAGAAGTATTTGTTTTAAGACATGTATTAATTAAGATCTAATTTCTTGAGACAATTTGACATTATTTGCTTAAGTGGTTCGTAATTTGGTAAGAGGTAGGCCTAATAGAGCATCTAAACGTTCCATCAGTTGGATAGTTGCTGTTTGTGCAGCAGTTCGTGTGGTGTCAGATGTAGCAGTGGAGCCTAGCTGAATACATTTGCAGGTCTTAAATGCAATTTTATTCCTGGGTTGTTACCACTCCACGTACACGCACTATGTTATCCACACGCAAACCCATATGCACACACAAAACTACACCTACTCCCACGCACACACACAAAACTACACCTACTCCCACACGCACACCCAAAACTACACCCACTCCCACACGCACACAAAAAAATACACCCACTCCCACACGCATACCCAAAACTACACACACTCCCATACGCACGCCCAAAACTACACCCACCCCCATACGCATACCCAAAATTACATCCACTCCCATACGCACACCCAAAACTACACCCATTCCCATACGCACACCCAAAACTACACTCACTCCCACACGCACACCCAAAACTACACCCACTCCCCACATGCACACCTAAAACTACACCCACTCCCACACGCACATCCAAAAATACACCCATTCCCACGTCCAAAACTACATCCACTCCAACACGCAACCAAAAACTACACCCACTCCCACATCCATAACTAACCCACTCCCACATGCTCACCTACATCCACACCCACTTACACATCCATACCCCTATACTCATACTCCCACTCAAACGCATATGCACACTCACACTCACAATCACACTCACTCTCACTCTCACATACACAGTACATACGATCACCTCGTATTACGACAATACTCCGAAAAAGATCGGTTCCAAAATACTTGGGGCAAATGTCGCTGTTCTGAAATGTTTGTGTATTTTACATTTTAGACACTTAGAAAATAATGTTTTGTGCTCTTGTGGAATTCTAGGAATGAAAAGAGCCACAGCCTTCTTATGACAGTTTATGTAGGAAAGAGTTAATGTGACAGCCCTGAAATTACCTTGTCCAGGATTATCTATATACCCCATCCAAATAACGTGACAGTCAACAAGGAAAACCTGAAGCCACTCAACAAGATGAAATCCACCCACATCTCCCCGGGTGGCTAACGATGCTTTCATACCCGCTCAATTGACTCCGTTTTCTCTTTAGTGACAGCTACCTGTCCTATTAGAACACATCCTTTTTCATGTCGTGCTGGTAGACGAAGTGGAATTTTTATAAATGTGACACGTCCACGGAAATGAAATGCAATACCTGAACAGAGAGAGAGTTATGCATAATACAGTGATGTAATGGGACATCCGCACATGACACTAATGAAATTAAAAAGTTACTTTCAAGCATCTTAAATGTACAAATACGAGTAGACAGACATCTGCTGACTTTTCTTTTATTAAGTTCGTAGCCTTTCGGTTTGCAGTTGGATCATATTGCACCGCAACAACACAGAAGCTGAATTTATTTACGGAATTCAAATTTGTTTAAAAAAAATTCTTATACTCGTAATAAAACCAATTAGATATACTAATTTCTCAAATTTATTTTTGGTATAAATCTCTACATATTTCGGACAGTTCCTCTGTCCGAAACATGTAGAGATTTATACCAAAAATAAATTTGAGAAATTAGTGTGTCGAATTGGTTTTATTATAAGAATTTATGGCGATGCACGGTCAGCTGAACGTCAAATTTGTTTTAAAAGCTACTCTAAATTTAAAGTAGGCAGTAATTTCATAAACAAGGAGGAAGCAGAACTTGTGAATCGACACACCATTTTATAAACGTCGCTGTTTTATGGGACGATTTATCGTGACGTTTTATATGAAGTATGTTACATCAAATTAATTTAATTTAATTCGGTAATATTACATTCCCTCTGGGGTACTGTTATGGTATCAGTTCAAAACCCACTACTGCTAAATACCCTCCCTTCTATAGTAAAATAGCGCTTTCCCGTTATTGACCAAGCAGGTCCAGATGGAAGGTAGATGTGTACCTCCAATCATCCGCGACAACGGTGTTTGAAGGGGGTAAGTGGTCATCGCCACGCCCCGGCCGCTTTACCGCTTGGAAAGATAGGGGAGTGACCATTGTACAAGAGGTTGGATGGAAGTCGGGGCCGATCTGGAAGTGTCCGGAATATTTCAGTCAACTGCGATCCGATCCCCGGACCGCCCAACAAATAGCGAGACGTTATAACGCTATACGCTATTTCGCCCGCCTCGGTTTATTGTACCGCAACTTTACTTAAAAATAACATTTGTCGCTTGGGTGGGGGGTCCTAAATGAAATCTACTGATATTATTTATTATTTAAATGATATGAAATAAACAGCAGAGATGTGCATGTTGTGACTATTCATAGGCTGCTATAGAATGGGAAAAAATACAATGAAATAATACCAACAGAATTGCTTTAAGTCATGTTAAAGGATGTTATTTGCGGAGAAAATTGCTGGACTACAAACCGTAGAGAAGAAAGGAACGGTGACATCCCCTTGAACATATGGAAGTATCACTTGACAGACCGTACAGCTGAGACCGGAAAAGGCCGGTAGACCTAATCACCGCTGCCACAGTTGCTAGTGACGTGAATTTATTTATAAAAATCGTCTCATGAATATACACGGTACGCCTATTCTATAAAAGATCTTTCCACTTGTAACTTCTAGATTGCCACATTACCTTTTACGCACTACAAGAAAAAATGCTTAATGATTGTTATCTTATATCTAGTTTCGGGACTTAAATTCGGTGGCTAGAAGCCAAGGATTATCATTAAATTTAAAACTCTGGACAGTTCTGTCTGTCACTGTACCTGTTATACGGGCTGGAAGACTAAGGAATCGGAGTTCAGTTTGTAGTAAGTTTAGAGATTTTAATCTGTTGCACATCTTTTGCGGCTGTGGGTTACACTTAGTTTCCTATTCTGTAGGTATCGGGGTTCTTTTCCCTATCAGAAAATGTCTGAAACATGCAACGAATGATTGTCGCCCAGTGTCAATGTATGGAATACAAGCGGCCGTACCGCCTTGCCCCCATGCACATATACACGGCGTCATGGTTAATTATTAACTTTTCTGTTAGTAAATTAGAACTGTGATGTGTAAGTTCTCCTGTTAGGCGCTGAAATGTTTCAAAGCGGCGATAGAACAGCGGGCGCTTTCGCTTTAAATAGGCACAGTTTGGTTAGAAAATGGAGCAAGCTGAAGAAATGAGAATTTGAGGGATAGGAGCACCCAGAATTTTGGGGAAGAGTGCAACCCTGAGGTTACAAATAAATTATGTTTGATTTTAAAAAATTGCTATGAAATCATGTCTAAATCTCCCAGCCAACATCCAGTTAGGTTATAGGGAAAACAAAACTAACGAAAAATTAAAAAAACTGCATATTCATAAGTTTTTATTATATAATTTCAATATTCCGATGTACAAGGCTTCAGAAGATTGCAGTGACTGATTTAGGCCTAAGAGTAAATCACGTAAAACCTCTGACGTCATTGTGTCTTCAAAATCTCTTCTTTTAAACTTCACTTTGGCGGTGGGCTGCAGCCCGGCAGCCCACCGCCACGCAGTCCATCGCCAGCCCCACCGCCAGCCCACTTGGGTGCGTCAATGATTTTACATATATCTGGGTGTACTGAAGTTTTGCATTTATGAGTAGCAAAATTCTCTTAATGTAACGGTACAGTTGACCCTAGAACAGACCACGAAGACTCAGAAGGGGAGTAGAGATATAGCTTTACCCTTTCTTTAACCTCGGTGCTAGATGGAGGTGGGTGATCAATGCCACGCACCGGCCGCTTTACCCACGGGAAAGACCCGGTACCCATCGTATAGAAGGCTGGGTGGGTCTCAGAGCTCATCTAAACGGGTGCGGAAAATCTTGCCCCCATCGGGATTCGATTCCCGGACCGTCCGGCCCGTAGCGAGTCGCTATAACGACTACGCTACCTCGGCTCCAGCAAAATTCTGTTTGAAAGAAAATGGTTTTCCCCTTAAGTCTTTAGGCCTATCTTAATATAAAGGGGTTGCAGTGCACATGTTAATTAGATAACTCTTGCTGATCTACAGGCGCCATTTCTGTACCATCACACCCTGGTTTATTTTAAGTTCCGATTTAACAAAATGGCTGTCACAAACTTTGATAGTTCCCACGCTGTTTCTTAAATTGCGCCCAAACTCTTTACCTGAAGCGCTTCGTTCCGCCGTGTGTGTGTTTGTGTGAGAAATATTGTTTACTAACAAATTATGCCAAACTGGTCTTCAGTAGAGGGTGAAACATCCGAAAACAACAGATTAGGCAAAGGTCTACTCTAGATATTTGAAGGGGAGGCACCCATTCGCCTCAAAGAACAGAAGTGGCGAGATACCGCCGGCAGTAAATACTTCTCTATCCAAACAGACCTGGCAGCAGCAGAACAAAACACGCTAAGAAACGCAAAGAATGACATCGACTTACTAAGTATCCAACTCATTTAATCCCTAATGGACCTAATCATCACTCCTTGTTTTCTTTCTAAATCCCGTCTGCCGTAAACAAAATCTCGTATAAAATCATTATATTCAAACAATAAAAAAGGAAAGCGGAAAACGCACAGCTTAAAATAAGAATAAATAAATTTTAAGAAAAAATCGGACTCAATTTACATTCCAGTTTGCCAGTTTATAATGCTGTGTGTGTGTCTGTCTGTCTGTGTCTGTAAAGCGGAGACCTCTGTCGGCAGATCGTGAAGTTGCGTGATGGCAGCGTGAAACGACGTGTGTGGTCTGCTTAGTGATTTAAAGTAAAAGTGGTCTAAAGCACTCAATCCTTGCCGCTGCTTCTCGCAATGTGTTATGCGAAACCGATCACTCACCTGCTCTGAAGGAAATGCCTACGTCGAACAACGAAAGCAAGAGTTCTTACATTATAAGGCAACTGGTACCTTGAAACGTGTGGTGTTCTTATGACATAAATTAAGCGTTTTGAATAAATACATCATAAGACATAGCTATATCTAGTATAATCTTTTTTTTTTTAGGTGCGTCATCCCCGTTGTTTTGGTTCAATAACAAAGAATTTTTGTGTATTACACATACAGTCGAACACAACTATATTTCACCTAGTAGTACAGTAGGAATACAACTACATGTTTCGGCCCTATATGTGGGCCATCTTCAGGT
>Ga0131853_10006364_pt1 | contig 21303 bp, 15 predicted proteins | sample TergutLab28metaG_FD_92764 | JGI IMG/M metagenome (GOLD analysis project Ga0131853, IMG submission 92764) | Labiotermes labralis P1 segment gut microbial communities from Petit-Saut dam, French Guiana - Lab288 P1 (version 2) (version 2) | ecosystem: Host-associated > Arthropoda: Insects >... | reverse complement strand
TTTAAAAAAAAATTTTAAAAAGCAACCCATTTAGACAAAAAACCCAAAGGGGGTTTGGGGAAAACAAAAAATTAAGGAAAATATTTTTTTTTTTTTGAAAAAAGTTCGTGGCCCCCCCCCCCCCCCCTCTTTTAATCATTTGGTAATATGGGATATTTTGAGCTTTTTTTTTTTCCTTCCTGTCCAGCTGAAACATTTTGAGCCAATCTGGGGTGAGAAGCATGAACCATCCTCTGACAGCACCCCACTGCTCTTATCAAGTCCTGCACGACCATCATTGAAAACAACAATCAAGTTGAGGCCTTCAACATCAGCAAGTATAAGGCATAGCAAGATAGTTCCAAGGAGACCAAGAACAGTTGGTGCTGTAACCAGAGCGATCACTAACTACTGGGTTCGAGAAGAGGCTGACAGCACGGCTGATAAGCCACCCAGCCCTGCTGAGAAGAGATCAGCATCAGATCAGTCTGATGGGAACGAGGAAGGAAAGGAGGTGCATAAGAAGCTGAAAGGTGTCTCAAGTTCTGCAGGTATTTATGCCATCTGTGTTAATATTTGGCCTGTTGTGGCATTACAGAATGGGGTCAAGCAGGCAGAGTTTGAAGCTGATGGTTTCCTGTAAAACTACATGGCATTACCTTTTTAGTTTCTTGATTTTCATCATTTTTCCTTTCTAGAGGGATTTTTAAGCATATTCACCTGAACTGTTAACATTGTGAGGATTTGTCTGTTTATGTATTCTTTCTGGTTACTTGTGTAGTGTTCCATGCAGTCTGTTATGTGTTTGATTTGTGATTTAGCCATTACTTGTTATTTCTTACAGATACATGACACTGTAGTTCTTATATAATATGCTTCTCATATGTTTGATTGAAATGCCATATAAATTTTAAAAAAATGAAATCACTCACTCATTGTGTTAAAGCCTACCATTTTTTCTAATCTTTTTTTGGGCATGTGTGGTTACAGTATGTGTATTTCTTAACTGTATCCAGTCATCTACACACACATTATAACTTGTCTGTTGACAAATTCTTTGAACTACACTGTGAACTTCCAAGTTTTGATTTTGTTATAAGTGTGTGTATATATATATATATATATATTAATATATTTGAATGATGCCATCCCATTGTGCATGTGTAACAAAATTTTTATTGCAAAGTACCGTCTATGTACAACAAATGAATAGGAGTTGTAGTTTTACAACTGGCTAATCAGGCAGCATGTTTCGGCCGTTTTATCCGGCCATCATCAGTATTCTGTAGGCCTGATGATGGCTGGATAAAATGGCCAAAACATGTAGCTTGATTACCCAGTTGTAAAACTACAACTGCTATTCATTTGTTGTGTATAGACAGTACTTTGCAATAAAAATTTTGTATAAATTTTGCCTTATTGAATTTAGCATCACCACCTGAAATCATAATTCATTATAAGTTTGAATTAATACACTTAGTTATTTATACCAGAAGTGCCGGTTCTTCACATAGGATTCAACGTCATACAGTATAGTGTACCCGCTATTTATTTTTAGTGTATCTGTACAGTCTGCTTCTGCACCAATACAACAACCGGCAATGTAAATGCTCAGGGTAGTAAGTAACACAAATTGCACTAAACAAAAGCCATGTAATAATAAAATTGACTGTTGAACACATCAAAAAAGATCACATGGAGGTAGTGCATGTTCCAAGTCTTGAGGGAACTTGGATGTACAAATATCCTTACTGTGATCCTTGGCTTCTTGCCAATTTAATAAAATTCACATGAAAACTCCTGCATGGTGCTGTGAGTCAATAACCCGTCAAAAAAGAAACTGGTACTGACCACAGCACCACACAGAGACAGTGACCTTCTCTGATACTCTCCCAGCTGATGCAGAATTTTAAAGTCAGGACTGAGCCAGGATTTTGTAGTTGTGTCAAAGTTTGAAATTTGTCCACTGGGCTTTGTTGATAATGCATATTGTTTACTTTTTTTAAATTTTTTTTAAATATGGTTTATTGCTTGCTCCATTACAGAGGTAATACTAAAAGATATACATACTTGATGTTTATCTATTTATAGTGGTTTTTGTTCCTTTTAACTCCTATTTTCTCTTGTTATTCTGCATTAAGTTTGTCGAAAGGGATGTCATTGATGAATTGTGCATAGTCTCTATAGTGCCTCCTTATTAGGTCCTTTTTATTGGTTGGCCAGCTACCATTCTGTAGGGCGGTCGTCTTCAGCCTTTCCCTCTCTTTTGTTATCGTTTTGCATTCAAAGATTAGGTGATCCGTTGTCTGTTCTGCTGTTCTGCAGGGGCATGTTGGTTCCTCTGTGATTTTAAATCGGTGTAGGTATGCTCTTGTTTTTCCATGTCCCGTTACTATAGCCGGGAAGTTTTGTGTGAGGTTTATTTTCATTTTTAGCCTTTCTTCCACGTTTGGGAAATATTCTTTCGTTGTGTTTCCTTTGGTGGTTTGTGTCCAATTTCTTTGCCACTTCCTCACACTTTCTTCTTCTAACTCTCTCTTCACTACACTTTTCGGGATTCTTTTATAGTTTTCAGTTAATGACTCATTCATTGCCACCTTCTTTGCTAGCATGTCCGCTAATTCATTTCCCAATATTCCCGCATGTGCTTTGACCCAACAGAGTGTTACTTCCCAGCTTGTTTTATTCATCTCGATAATTTTTCTTCTTATTTCTTCTATTATGTATGTGTGTATATTGCCATTCTGTAGTTTGTCTAGTGTTATTTTGCTGTCTGTGTGTATTGCGATTCTTTTACCATCCTTTGAGTTTTTTCTATGTACTGTAGTGCTGCTGATATCGCTAATTGTTCTGCTTGGTTATTTGTGCACCTTTTATTTAGCCGGCGCTGGATGCTTTTGGTATGTCGCCCTGATTCGAAAAAGGCTATGCCTGAGCCGACTCCCTTTTCTGTCTTGTTCCCATTGGTGTATGTGTGCATTGATCCATTTTCTTCATTTTCGTCCGTACTACTTATGCTCGCTTCCGCCAGGTGTTGCCAGTATCTTACCTCCATATCCTAATCAAACTGTGTTTTATCATTTGCAGTGCCTTTGGTTAGTTGATATAATTGTGCCGCTTCATCTATTTTTATGTCAGTGGGCATCATTCCTGTAAGCACACATAGGTCTTCGTTTGACACTGTGTAGTATGCTTTTGCCATTTTTATATTAATTAGTCTTTGAACTCTTAGTAGCCTGGCTTTGTAGTTTTCTTTTCTTATGGCTTTACTCCATACTGGGGCTATATGTTGTCTTTCTTTTTGCAGAGGAAAGCTCTACTGATGTTGGAATGGTACACTCGGCGAATGCTGAGGAGTGTGTCTCGGGAAATGGCATCAGGACTGAAACAGCAGAAAACAGTGTGGGGGATGAAGCACTTGTTTATGAGACATATGTCACGGTATTCAAATCAGAGAAAGAAACTGAAGCAGCAGCTGCTGAGTCAAGTGTGAACTGTGAATCTGAACCAACTGCTGCAAGAGAAACTGTGGCATGTGAAACTGATGATGTAGAATGTAAATCAGAGGAACATGTCACATCTGAATCAGCAGAGTGTGAGATGAGTGTCGTGACATGCACTATGAAGGAGGAAGATGTTTCCATTGATAGAGAAACAGAAGATGAGCATGTCATGCCCGAAGTTGACACTAGTGTGAAATGTGAATCCAAAAAGCAACAGTGTGAAAGTGGAGAGAGGGACAGTGTTGAAAGGAATATTGATCTGAAACTTGACTGTGACACTCCTTCAGACATCAGGCCTCTTCTTGGCGATGTGGAAGTGTTACAGAAGTGTGAAACAGAGGTGGCAGCAACAGAAATTGATAGTGTGGGATCAAATATGAGGAATACAGTGGATCAAGACCTGGATTTGGTGCAAGAAATGACAGTGAGTGATGCTGTTCACATGACATATGAATCAAATGTGGTGCTTGGACATGATGTAATTCATGAGAGTGCCATTTTGGATTCATCTGGTTATATTGTTAATGGTGATAGTGTTATTCAGACCAATGGTAATTCCAAAGAGGGTGATACAAAGACTGCAGTGGATGTGCCTGGTGAAGTAGAATCTGTATCAGGGCATGAAGATTCAAGAGTGGAAGAAGATGAGGATGCTGCAGAGGTTCAAGCTGCTTTGCTGGCAGCCGTGACTGGAAGTGAAAGCTGCTGCTGGGATGTGGACTCTACCGAAAAGTTGTTGGCCGAAGTTCCGCTTGTTGCAGTCCCAGTGACACTAGCAGTGGTTGAGGATGCAGTCAAAGACGTTGAGGTGATTCCCATGCAGGAAGAACTTGAAGTTAGACTGGAACAAGGTACTTTACCTGTGGCTCCAGAAGATGCATTATCTATGGATTGGTCTTATCCTGTTAAGATGGACTCGGCTATTGTCACTGCAGCTTTGGATGATATAGGAGATGGCACATCATCCACACTGAAGACAACACAAGCACAGTATCCAGAGTACTCCACAAGTCAGGCTGTTAAACTGGAGCTTGAAGGTTAGGAGTTTTTTCACAGTAAAATTGTCTTGTTGTAGCATATTGCATTAAAATGTTACCATCTGGATATTTTACATGGCTCTGTGGTGATGTCTGCCTCTGTAGTTCATTATTGTGACGTACATTCAGATCGCTTTTCCAGAGTTGAGATGACACAGTTAAATGACCTTTCCACAAATTAGGTCTTGCATTTTTTTAACAATAGACTTTATAGAAAAGGGTTTTGATATTATAAAGCAGCTGTTTGTATGCTTGCAGGCCCTGTAATAGCCATGGAAAGGTTTGTATTTGCCCTCAAAAATTTTGTGATGTGATTAAAAAGCTAACACTCCCTATTCTGCCATTGTATTTATTGACAGTCATCATGTTTGGTATTAATTGTGGGTGGGAGTAGAAGATGGCAACAGTAAAGTAGAGGGGACTTTTTTTTTTCATGCTTAATGGTAACGTCACTACCTTAAGGAATATACTTAGGATGTATATGGAGATGACTTTTTCAGATATAGAGGGTAGCTGTAAATACAGTGAATTAGTATCTGCAGACAGCTAAAGTCAAGAACACTAATCTTGGCAAACAAATTCTGGGTACTTGCACTGCTGTTCCACTGGGCGTCTTAAGGAAAAGTGTTGAGTTTGTGTGTTCTGTTTTTCAGCAGCATGTGCACAATGCTGGGGTTTGTGTTGATATCTGACACTAAATGGTAGTATATGGGCATTGAAATGGTTCAGTGAGTTGTAGCAATATAGCATTCTCTTTAGGAGATAAAAGCAATTTAATACTATGTACTTATATTACAATCACTTTGTGTATAGTTGATGTGACTCAGATGATGGATAATGTGTAACATAATTGTGTTGTGCAGAAGAATGTTACTGTGTGCAATTCTCTCTCAAGTTAAATATCATTGTTACAGTGACACTCACACCCGAGGCTGTGACTAGCGCAGACAGTTTGGTAACAAGCACTGTTGGTGGCTCACAACATAATACAGCTGCTTCATCTGCACCTCCAGCTGTATCCAAGACGAATGTTGCCACTGTGATACCCCCCACCACAATAGTCTGTTTGCCGTCTGCAGTTTCAGCACCAAGTTTCATGAACCACACACAGTTGAGTAGTTGCCTGAATGCTCCAACAAGCAGCAGTGTTGTGAGTTCGAGCCTAACCAAGACAGCTGCTGTAGCCAGTTCTAGTGCTGTGCCCTACTTGGCCCTCAGCAGTAACACCCCTGTGCGGGCCCTCCCCACCCACCTGCCAAAGAGCCAAGGCAAAGCTAAGCAAAGGGACTCCTCCCAGGTTAATTATTATATTTTTATTGGTTTATGTGTTTAGGAAAGCAGTTAGCAATACTGTGCTGTTGCCTTGCCTTATTGTGTGCGGTGTGCATGGTTAAAAGGAATTCATTTTAAACCTACTTTCATACTAGAGGACTGTATAGTTAAATTCTCAAGCTCAAGCAAGAATATGTTGCAATTTTTACAAAAAAGTAGCACTACATAGAAGTGTTCAGGAAGGCATTTGGTTATGGTTTCAGTCATGGCATTCATTATCAAGGAGTACTGTTGGCATTCCAAATAATGTTACATATAGCAACTCAGCTATGTCCAGTGTAAATATGCCAACCAGGGACTAGCTGCCCAGCCTGAGATGATTTGTAGTTTTCCTGATTTCCTCAAATTAAATGTTGTGTTGCTACATTAAAAATGTCCAAGACCACAATCTCTTCCCTATTTTTGTTCATAGCCATGTTCAATCTTATATTTCTAAAGCTATAAGATATGTTGCAATGTCCTTTATTGTGGGGGTCTGCACATTTTCCAAAAATCTTGTAGTTTCCTCAAGATTGTAGGTGCCAGAAGGATGACATTAAATAAGTAAAGTATCGAGGACACACAACTGTTAGACACCAAGATGGTAAACTGCAGTGATTATGTGACAACCCCCCAGTACCAAATTTCATGGCAGGTAGTGTGTATTTGAAGCTTGTGGATGAATAAACATGGTGGCCTTCCTGCTATTCATTTTATCTGCATCATACAGAGAACCAAGTAACGTGTAGCATGTTTGCACAGATTTTAAGTTTTTTCCTACCCCCCCAGAAAAAAAAAAGGATAGTATCTTTTATTCATAAGATTGTTTTTACATTTCTGCAGGTGAGTTCTGGCGGTTCTGGTGGAGGTAGCCGCGGTTCACGTGGTTCATCTAACAAACCTCCACCGGGTGCCGTGAACCTTGAGCGCAGCTACCAGATCTGTCAGGCTGTGATCCAGAACAGCCCCAACAGGGACCAACTGCGTTGCCAACTAAAGCTCCCTCCATCCTTGCTGGCTGCCAATGCCAATTCTTCTGGGAATAATAACAAGAAGTCTGAGAATTCTGTCCCTCCTCGTGCTGCTACTCAGTATGGAGTTGTGACATCATCAAGAAACGGAAGTGGCCCACCTAATAACTCTGTCAGTGGCAAGCCCTTTACTCCACCACTACCTGCACCTGGTGGCTATCCCATGGTACCTGGCAGCAATGGTCTTAGTGTAGCAAAACCTGTGACATCTTTGGGTGGCCAGGGGAAGGTGACTAGTTCACGCGGTGGAACCTACCATCAGAGACAGCAGTCACCACCAGTGGTTGTACGCCACGTGTTTACTTCATCACAAGGCATTCCTGTTACAATGGCTGTTTTACCCCAGTCTCAAGCCCCTCCAGAGGTGAGCCAACCTGTTATTATTTACTGGCTACTCATGCAGATTAAAGGGGGAGGAAGTAGAAGTCCTCAGCAAAGAGACTAGGGAGGATACATGAATGAGTTTCTATTATGATTTATTTATGTGCAGACTGCTCTTTTAACAAAAGAGAATAAAGCACTTTTTCATGTTCTGGAAGAAAAAAGTTCATTTATTTGCAGGGTATCAAATTACAATCAAAGCAAATTGCTGTAGCCTTGTATTCAGGAAGTGCCCAGTTCATATCTCAGGAGGGACACTGGCTGTTCTGACTGAAGTTTCCAAAGTGTCCATCAGTGCTTCCAGACAGATACTGGAATTGGGCCAATTAGGTCAGCATTATTTTGTTCCAAATCCTTTCCATTCATCGGTCATACCATCTCTGGTATATAGTCTGAGGTACTGACAGCATTGTAAACCACACAACAAAGAACAAAAAGTCAGTCAGAAATTCCAAGTTATTTCATAGAATTTCGGATGACTGGTTGTATATGGCATAGAATTTCATGAAAACCTAATTAAAAGTTATATAAATTTTAAAAGAGTTTAATTTTTTTTCATGTCAGCTTATTTCAGTTGTAGCTTCGTCATATAAAGGTGTGCAATGTGGTCTGAAATTCCCAAAGGAAAACACATATTGATAGTGTTTGAAGGGAAATTGCTGAGGACAATATTTGCATAAGAGAAGAAAAGTAATAGGAGGATACAGAAACCTACATAATGTGGAGCATCATAATTTGTACTCTTTGCCAGATATTTGTATGGTGACAGTCAAGAAGGGTAATACGCATAGAGCAGGCATGGGAGAGATGAGAAATTTGTACAAAATATTAGTAAGGAAACCTGAAGGAAGGGAAGCAACTTGAGAGATCAAAGCATAGGTAGTATAATGTTAAAGTAGATCCCAAACAGGATGTGATGGGGTGGATTGAATATATATCTGGCATGGGATATAGGTATTGATAGGTACAGTAATGGATATGTTGGTACATTAGATGGTCTCTATTGTGCAGTGCAAATTCCCATGCCACAACATGGAATTTCTGTGCCAAGTTGCCACTGTTGGTTTCTTTCTTCTCAACCGTTGATAGGCACAGTAATGGATATGTTGGTACTTCAGATGCAGCAGCATCTGAAGTACCAGCGTCAGTGAACTGCAGTTATGGTGCAAATTGTAAAATAATGGTAATTAAACACAGTAATGGGTTTCTGTCAGTTACTTCAGTACTCTGCACGAAAGAATTATTGTACACAATTACCATATTGATCCAAATAAGATGACAATTTTTTCCAAATTCATCGTTAGAATACATGTGTTTGCCTTGTAATTGTGCACGAATTTAATTATAGTCTGTGAATAGGGTAAATGTATCTGCCGCAGCTAGGTGATCAGATAAATTTACACAGCTTTTACAGTCACACATGTTGCTCCATACCTCTTATTTCATTATTGATGTACCAGCAGCTGACTTTAGGTCAGATTATTCAAGTGAGAAGTTGGTAAAGTATAATGTAAAAATCATGGTTGACTGTCTTGAACGACAAGATGCAACAGCATCTAAAGCACCAACATCACTGAACTGCAGTTATGGTGCAAATTGTAAAATAATTGTAATTAAACATGCAGAAGAAAGAAACCAATAGTGGCACCTTGGCACAGAAATTCCATGTTGTGGCAATGAATGTCTAATGCTGGAGTAAACAATAATAACTATTATTCCAATGGTGCAAATTTAATCCGAAAGACATTTTGTGGGCCCTGTGATGGGAATTCCAATGCAATTGATGAAAAATTTCTGGGATTTGTGCCAGAAAAATGTGAAAATGAACTTCGCTTTACCCGAGAGACAGTATACATGAAGGTGTGGGATGTTGCTACATCTCAGAAGGTTATGCTGCAAGATTTCAAAGCCTGCACTGGTTGGGCTTTAAGATTTATGCGTCATAAATGGTCAGCTCTTCACTGGAGTACATTAGTGCAAAAGGTTCCCAGTAACAGACTGATTCCCAGCAGACACAGATTTTTCTCATTGCCCTTAAATTCAGACCAACTATGTGTCCCAGCCAGCCCCCTGTCCATTGGGTTGTAGGTGTCTGCATAGGGGTAGAGTGGCCATATTATGAAGCTGACCACACACCTTTATCAAAGGTAAACTTCTAGAGTATGAGGAATTCTATTTGCATGCTGTCATGGTACTTGCCCTGCATGACATGTTGCTCAGCCATAGGACAGCTGTGCACATGGAAGTACTGTATTTCATCTCTGTCATCCTGGAATAGAGAACAAACCCGTGGGACTGGCACCTGTATATTTTTGGAGGGGATGGTATTAATACTCAAAAAATGCAATGCTTAAGACTTTGGGACTATATACATTCCCTGCTGCAGTAATGCAGTGCACTGTTGATAAAGGTAAAATAGCCATCATATGTTCTTCCCAAAACTTCTTATTTTACTTTCAGTATCTGATAATGTTACTCCTCCATTGCAGCAAGCCCTTCTTGACTGCAGATGTGTCCGATGCTTATTCATTACACACATGAAAATAAATGCAGACAATAAACTGCAGAAAATTTGATTATATGTGGTCTGCCAAACACACCGTACTGATACGCAAATTGAACTTGTAAGAAGCTAAAGATGGTTTTGCTTTTACCTCTGCATTTGTCGAGTGCATTTCTTTTATCATTGTCCTGATCACTGCAGCTGTCATGGAATGTTCGAGCTGGTGGTAGGCTTTCTTTAAAATCAAGATGCCTTGCTCAGTGTAGCAATAAATCAAAGACCCTGTATAATCGGCCAAGTTTGATTTATTAGGCCTAGCTATGTTAGCAGTGTTAATTTTCAGGTAAAATGTCATCCTGCAATTTATTCCTCCCATATCTGTCACTCTTAACCTATTTCAAACTCCAGTACAGAATGAAGGACATTACACAGCGAGGAACTCGATACCTACATTCTGTATCTTCTGTACATTAAGTCAGAGAGAAAAGCAGAATTGAAAAATGGTTTTCCGTTGCCAGTCATCAGATAAAATAGATTGAATGTCCACCGTTACTAAAAATGTCTTTCATAACTGCCTGTTCTGTAAAAGGCATTATGAAATTGTTGAATATGTAACATTTGTCACAGAAGGCTACCCAAATTCAGGAAAAATGTGCACGTGGTCTTTGGATGAATACACAGTATGAGTCAGATCCCTACATTATTAGAACCTCAGTTTAACAGTACTTGAGAAAAATTAGGGTTTGATCATTAAATAATAGTTTTTTGAAGATATGTGATACCACATTTTGCCTAATGCCAAAGTCAAAAGTAGGGCAGCTGTTAAATAGCTTTGCTGCTTTGCTGATAAATTAAATTTATGATAGGTGTGTAATGTTAGACACAGTCTAGAAAGCTGTTGTAATATACTTTCAGTTTAGATATTACTTTTGTGATGCTTGAAAATGTGAGCAGCATACGTGAACTGCAGTGCGGTTTGTGATGGATATGTTGAAAGCACAGCTTTCTCACTTTTCAACTCTATGGACATCACACATGTCATTTGTGTGCAATTATCCCTAATGATATGATACATTTGTTAACTGCAATTGGGTTGACACCCAGTGGCAGTAGTAGTACAGTACACATTTGAACACAAACGATACACAGAACAATACAATGAGACAGAATACCCGGAACGGAACATACATAACAATGAGAATACTTAAACTAACAAATGAATATAGAACATAACAATAAGAATATATAATTTACAAAATTAAATAGAAGCATACAAAACATACAACCATAAATACAGTGATACAAAATTGAACCAGAAGAGTATGAAAAAAATGCAATAAACAAAACAGCCATATAAGCGGCGAACTTCATTTGATCTATATATCTTCTCATAATGATAGACACCCTGTTACTAAGACCTTCACTCCAATTCACTGCACTTGTCGAGACTTCGCTTCTTTCCGTTTAAAACTTCAGCCAACTACACTTCAATCCACTTCACTACACTTGTTGACACTTCACTTCTTTCCATTTAAACTTCACCCAACCACACTTCACTACCATCTCATTTGGCTTAACCCCATGTAAATTTCCTACTACTTCATTTCACCTCACATCACTACGATTCACCTCACTTCCCAATATCCGTTCTTTGCTCCCTATCCCTAATTTTCCGAACTTAATCAACCCTACTCAAATAGTAAGGCCTTTGCTACCTGTCGCGTATAGCTTTCCACGTCCATTCCCCAGAGCACGCTTTAAAAAGTGCACATAAGGTGCTATCCTACGCTGAGCCAAGGTTTCCCAGTTAGAATCTTTCATATGATTAGTGAATTGAGCAGCTTTCGTTTGTACTCAGCCTAACACATTTATCTGTCCATCTATGCATGGATCCCAGCATGCAGTCCCACATTCAATAATAGGACATGCCAATGACATGCAGGCTAAACTTTTTGTGTTCCTATTTCCTCTTTTGAGAACACACATTACAAAGTGAAGTGGTTTCCAGGCTTTTTGCACTGTGTACTTTACTTGGTCCACCCAGTTTAAATCGCTTCGTATGATTATTCCCAAGTATTTACAACTTCTCGTTTCCGGAATTTTTTGGTCACAAAGGGAGTAATGCGGTGGACCTTTAATCTGAGCTCTCGTTAATGTCATTTGATTCTACATAATTCAAAATTCCTGTTATAATCAGTACCAGTGATTATGGCAGATGAAAATTGTATCTCTTGTAGGAAGCAGGTGGCATATGGCTTCAGGATTGATTTGTGTGTGTGTGTGTCTGTCTCCAAATAGTAGTGAGCTGTAAATAATCTGTAAGAATGGCTCATTTATGATGCAAATTCTGTGGTAAAAGCAGTCCTTAACCAGGTCTGTACAGGCCCTGAGGGTTCCAGGAAGTTGAGGCCCCCAGATTTCAGACAGTTGGCACGTGAAGCTGGTAAGGTTGTCAGCCCTACACACTGGCCGCCTTTACCCCCCAGGAAGTATTCCTGGTACTCATATCTGTTAGAAGCTGAGTTGACCCCAGGGCCATAGTGTGGCAGGAAGGATTATGTCACTGAAAATTCCAGTGACACCACAGGGAATCGAACACGCAACCTTCCAATCATGCTTGAGGGGTAACCTTAAAAATAAAAAAATGTATCATGAAATGAATATGTTTCTTGTTATTGTGTACCATATATTTCAGCTATTATAATTAGCCTTTATTTCTCAGGCCCCCCGTCCCCCCAGAGTGGAGTGATTTTTTTTTGTAGCAGGCTCATATATGTATATGTGTGTGTAACCTTATGTTAACATTAAAAAAAAAACATATATATACCTGTGATTTCCAGAATCTTCGTGCATGTAGATGCAAACATGAGGATGATACAGTCTCTATTACAGTCTAAATTGGGCAGGCAGCAGGGCAGTACATATAAAATAGCCGGGATTCAAAGTGTTGAGTGAGTTTATGGAGTTATAGTTCATGTCCTTTTGAAGAATCATATAATGTTCTGAGTATTTATAAAATTATAGTCGTCATCAGTTTTGAGAATCACATAAAATAGTCAGAGCTCACAAAATGTTAGGTGAGTTACGAAATCATAGTTCGTGTCTATAATGTAGCCTGGGCTGTTAGGGTGCAGTGGGTTTCTAAAATCATAGTTTACATCCCATTTGGAGAATGATACATGAGTAGAAGTCTGTCCTGAAAACCTTGCAAAAAAAAAAAACACAAGTGATTTTATTCAGGTGTCGCAGGTACTGTTTATTGGTATTGTAGACATCCTCAAATTGGTGAGCCTTTGGTGAAACAGGAACTGTTAGCACAGACAACTTGCATGCCTTTCCATGTGAAGCAAAAATGTGAACAATCAGAGGAACATAACAGAAATATATGGAAGTAATGTAGTGTTGTCCTATCTGTAATGCTGTATCACAAACTCATCAGGAAGGTTGAGCCTGAATTTTTTGTCTAATATTAACTTGTTGAAGGCCACAATACAAGTGTATACTTGGTAGTGTGCTATGTATATTACTGATCTGTGTAATACTTTTACAAGAAGGTGCAATACAGGAATGAGAATTCAGTTTTCAAAAATGAACACTAGTCATGTAAATAATAATAATGCATGGAACTTAAGGGCTGTATAAGAATGAAGGCACACAGCAAAGGAGATAATACAACTATATATCACTCATGAAACAGCAATTTGCTGTAACCCATACAATTCGTCAAACTGAGATTCCTCCATTACTAGACAGCTGGTTTACAAACACACCTTCTGTCAAAATGTGTCCCTATATATTCATAAAAACATAACACATGTTTATGTGTTGATCTGTTGAGGATCAGTTAAGTTTCTTCTGATTCCCATAAAATTGTGTGTGTGTGGGTTACAACAAATTGCTCTTTCATGGGTGATATTGTTTAATTCCTGAACATGTATGATACCACTCTCAATCCCCTACTTGTAGCCCAGTGGAGAGAGTTGCAATGTTTAAGCAAGATCCTATATTTTCCCAGTTGGTGCTTTTTTTGTGTGAAAATGACATGTAGCTTTGGTTCAGGTAGCTGAGAGTGCTGGAACACAGCTTGGCCCTGTGGGCCAGTACATTCTGGTGCAACGCACAGGAGTGGGGGACCAACCAGAAACAGTGCAGGTGATGCTGAACAGTGGACAGAAGGGGGCTCCTCCTCCTCCACGTGCCTCAAGTGCACCCCCTTCTAACAACCAAGTGAGTGGAGGAGGGCGTCTGGGTTTGGGGCGTGGCCGTCCAGCTAGCGTGGATGTTGAGCACTCACAGCTAGTTGCAGCAGCTTCACAACATCAACATGGGGTGGGGTATGTCACACCCAGGTATGGAGAACATTTTGTAGTGCAGTGTCCCAATCCAGGTACTCAGGTCATCACACGGAAAGACAGGTCAGGAGACAGTGGTAATTGTGTACAGTATGGTGATGTGGGATCAGGTTCTACTGTCCAGAGTTATACTGCTGGTGATATTGCCATAATGGAACAGTCTGTGACTAACTCATATACGCAGCAACCAGTGGTGTTACAGGGAGGAGGGAGAGTTGCTTCACGGCAAACTCACAATAATCACATCTCAGTGTCCCGAACAGATCCTTCCCAGTGTGGTTGCAATCTGAAAGCCATGATAATGTGCAAAAAGTGTGGAGCTTTCTGTCATGATGACTGTATTGGACCTTCTCGTCTCTGTGTGACTTGCCTTATCAGGTGAACTGTATTATTTATGTGTATTAATATATAGCCAGCTTCTGACTGCGTAACTCCCCCATGACTGAATTTGTGTAAAGTACTTATTTTGTGTAGAAATTAGGAAATGTCATACTTTGTAGATAGTCTATATTATATTGTAATATATATACATATATATACTGTGGACTATGCAATATTGAAAATTCTGTTTGTGTCTTCCATTCTTCCGTTGTTGTTTTTATAGCATATCTCCTCTTTGCCATTTCATCACATTTCTCTCATAAAGACATGAATTTGGAATGAATGCTGTTCTTTTTTATGTTTTAGATCAGTAGTTGAATACAATAGTTTGTTCTTCCCATCTTCCTGTTTTTTCTTCTACCCAAAACATTTGTGACAGACAGTCCATGGTTGCATTGCATTTCTTTTGCAGTGTACAGAGTGAACTACCTCAGACAGTTAATACCTGCAGTCTGGAATTAAAGGCACCTTTCATTCACAGTGGAAGTGAATGTGTAGGGGGAGCAGTGGGCCCTCTTTCTCTGATTTTCATAGCACAGCAAGAAAAAAACATTATTTTTCCTATTGCATTAAATGTTATGCTCACTTAAAATTTTTCTGGCATTGTATACATTGCTGTTCTTAGTTCACTCACGTTAATAGAAGAGGAACAAGGAACTCCAAACAACAATAAAAGCAAGGCACTTCATACTAATGAATTCTTTTATAGCTTTGGTACTGACAAGATACACTGATTACAGGATTTACATTGGCCAAGTGAAATTTGAACCTTCAGCAAAAGAAAATATGTTAAATTTCATGTTAGTTCCACTGCACCTCTGGGGTTAAAGTTTTTGCCAGTTTGCAATGGAATGAAATGTTAGATGTTAGATAGAATAATGTACTTCTGAGGGGCACTGTGTTGCTGTTACATAATGCAAAAAACTCTTTTCCTAAATCTTTAGTTTTTACTTTGTTCCAAATACGTATTATTGGTATATACACACACAGACACACACATATATTATGTGTTACACATTTTCAGATACTATTTATAAATACTGTAGAGATAAATGTGCATATGTAGCAGGGTACACAGTTTTCCTCAGTATTTTATTTAAAGCTTGGAAATGTCTCTCAGTTTTTTTATACCAGTGATAATTGCATTGGCATAGCAATATTGATTTGCAATTCTTTGTATTGGTAATGTTTAATATATGAAAATTGAAATATTATATTGTTAATATTATTTACTCCTGTAATTCACAGATATGCATGACCAGCTGAAAAATACAACAGAATGGTATGTGCAAACTGATATATGACATTTTTTTTAGACTGCAAAGTGGAAGTCAACAACTCTAAGACTGAATTTAAGGTACATGAAATGCTGAAATAAAACTTAGGTCCTCAGTAGTTCATTTTCTAGTTCTGGACTCATGTTTACAGGCTTAATGAGATAATGTTGTTGCAACATTCACTGTCATCTCTTCATATCAGTTTTGCTTTCATATATTCCAGTTTAGACATTCATACACAACATACTGCAAAGCAGCTTGATCAAGTTGCAGTAATTATTACATAGGTTTTATTGTTATTACCAATTAATTAAGTCTGTCATTATAGCTACGATACAGATGGGTACTTGAGGGTTGTTTGACCGTGCATCTTCCTCATGAAATAATTTGAAATGCCAACTTGATGCAACAAGGTAATTTTATTAATGTATTCTTAGCTTGACATGTTTGGGGTACATACGCCCATCATCAGGAGCATTAGATGGTGTTTACGATGTTTACGGTGTGGATGGTGCCGCGTGGCACCATCCTGACTGTACACATGACCTATGCAGTGGCTCTCAAGGCCACCACCCATCCAAAAACTCAGTGCAGAAAACTATATGCTGCAACTCAACATCCAATGCACCTGATGATGGCCGTACGTGCCCGAAACATGTCGAGCTAAGAATACATTAATAAAATTACCTTGTTGCATCAAGTTGGCATTCCAGATTATTTCGTAGGATACATATGGTTTATGAAATGGCTCCCATGTACCAATCATGTACTGGAAGCATAAAGAATACGTCAGCTGCAGAGGAGTGTAGTAAAATGTGCTTGTGAATATGCACGCACACACCTAGCAGACCTCCAAAGTAAGACCTCTGTGTACAGATAATTATTGACCATTAACAAAGCAAGGTTATTAGTGGCATGCCTTGTTCAGGACCCCAGCAAGAAGTGTAAGAAAATAAAAAAGCCCAGCATCACTCACACTGTACCCCTTTCCTGTGTAGCACATAAGACTTTGGCCCTGATTAGTGGCACAGTGTCTGACATTGCCTACAGTTGTCTGTTGGCATACTGGACACGATTTTTACAGCCTGGATCGAACTTGGTGGTAATTGTTTCAGGCTAAACCTGCTCTGTTCTAGATATGTCGCCATGTTCATACCAGTTTTGGGCCACAAAGAGGTCAGGGTATGCAGCTTACCATTCACCTCCATCCAGTTGTGGAAAGTCTGAAATTTTTTCTGTGCAGCTTTCAGGCCAGAAAACATGCTACGTTTCAAATATGACCTATGATTTGCAAGATGAACTCATTACCTAACGCAGACAACTGGACAACTTTGGCTAGTTTTCTTTACTTGTGCTAGTCACTGCTTCTCATACCAGGGCAGTGAGACCTTCCAGTTAATCCTCTGTAATCACCATTATTAGTTACGAATATAATTTTCTTGAAAATTAGGTTCATACAGTGTCATAAACAAGAATTAAAAGATTGAACTTCCAGTGTCTGTAATAAACAAAAGTGTAAATGTATATTGCAGTAGATTACGTACATATTGCATATGTAAAGCTATTGTTGAAAAGTTATCACACTGCATAGTCAGAAAATATTTTGACATTTACTTTTCATGTCTATCAAACAGAAAAAAAATTTTCACATGGAGGTTCAAATGTTATGTCAAGTGACAAATGACTGTATGATGTGCAGGAACAGTTGGATAATGTTCAGTTTGCCCTTCATTTAAAGGAGGGATTATAATTCAAAGGAGTGTATATCAAAACTAAATTCACCCTACAGGATTCAGAATGGATGTCTTATGTTCCTGTGCATGTCATGAATGCGTATGGCAGAATGGAGAGTGCTCCACATTCTTAGCCTTTGCACTAGATGGAAGTGAGAAGTCATCTTCACACCCTGGCTGCTTTACCTCAATGGAAAGAGTCCCAAACCGTGACTCCTTGGTCATCCAGCCCATAGCTTAGCTATTCATGATATTATTTTTACATTTATGTGATTTATATAAAGTGTCTGCTGTTTTGTTCAATATGTGTATATTATTGGTACAGTAACAGGGCCCACTGTCTTATTAGCCTGATCAAATCATGTGTATATGATAGGCCATGCAGCAGTGGTGGCATTTTATGCAAGGAGGGGAGTATGGCAGGAAATATGATGATCTAAACTTTCTAATGTTTCAGTTTTAAAGGGCCTATGTAAATTCTCTGTGCAATGTAAATATTTACAGCAGGCAATCTACTGTACTTATTAAACATGAACCATCAAGTTCTTAACAGAGAATCAGGCATGCATGCATCCAAAGGATGTGAGTTTTGATGCTTCATTAATTATATCATGTGATACAGTTCCCTTCTCAGCCCAGAATTTGGAAACAGCAAGAAGCATCTGTTGTAGATTTCCTATACTGTCAACAGATGACAGCAAGGGGTGGTGCAGGAAAGAGAAAACAGATTCCTCCCAAAAACTGGTGAATCACAGCTCATAGTTCACATATTTTATGGGATTAAAATTTACTGGCAATGCTGCACAAATCCTGTGGCTACACAACCCACAACTACACAGGTTGCCCAGCGGTGTTATGCAAGATAGTATCATACCACTTATTCTTAGTCCCAGCACAGTAGTGAGAGACCACGCCTACGCCTCCACCATTTTGTAACCAGAGAAAGCGCCTGATATTTCAATTTAATTGAAGCATGGCTAGACCCCTTCGTTGACATGGACGCGGCACACCTAGTTCAATCCAGTGCCGGTTGTCTTACACGAAGGCAGTTACTACAGTGAAGTACTATTGTTCACTTCTTATTTTCGAACTCTGGTCGTCGAACCGCAGCCAGTCACGAAAATGACTGCCGTATCCCGGTCCAATTTTGTAGCTACTACTGAATTGTGCCATCACGAGAAATCGCGCTAGAAGTATCGTGGCGGGCTAAGTGCGTATAACCCACAGATAATGCCTGTAACCGAGCGGACTTTATCGATGATGTGATCGATAGTGCAGCACATCGCGGGCTTCGCGCTTTTGTTGTTAGTTGAATTTAAAGGTGATAGAGTGCGTATGAGTCAATTGCGTGTCCCATGTTGGGAACACAAGAGGCGTTCAGGCCGAAAGAGGTTGGGTTAGTTGTTTGCGGAGAAGCAAATCTCACTTGCTCGTGTTATCTAATTGAAATAACCCTCTCGAAATATGAGTGTCGAAGAGGAAGTAATGAGAATTCAAAAGAAGTTGAACAAAATGTCTTCTGGAGATGGAACTGTGGGTTTCATTAACTTTGTATTAGTATGAGGGAGGCATGACGTTTCAATCTTAGACTTATTGAGTAATTATGTCTAGAATGTGGAATAATATTACCTCAAAAGCAAGATACGACACCCATAAATGCTGCAGAATGTTTGATAGATTCTTTCGTATGAACACTGCCTGACCTAATAATTTTCAGTACCATTGAAGTTGTGTTGTGGGGTAGAAACATTACGTTAGAAGTGTGTATATTATGACAATTTTTCGTGTAATTCTGTGTTACCAAAGAGTAGATCGATATTTAGTTTAAATAAGACGTTATATCTGACGGCTTATGTGTATATTACCTACAAATTCCACTTTTTCTCGTGGGGAAGAATGGTGCCCCATCCACTCAAGAGTAATTGAATACAGAGTTGTTTTCTTCACTGTGGTGTACGTACCATAACTCTTTTCCTACAAAAGTCCGAGAGGTGCTGTAATGTGGTACATGTACTTACATATGTTAAACATGTATTGCTGTTGTACCACAGGTCCTTATGAGCATACGGAACATTTTAAACTTTTACAATCATTATCATATGTGTAAGTTAGGAGTATATTACTGCAATAGAAAAGTGTGTACCATTTAGAACATTTCTACTTGTGATAGTATATGATGCGGCAATTTAATTTTTTGTGTGAATTACAAGGAACCTGTAATGGGTTAGTATTCTTGACAATACATTCGTGAAAAAGTGTATAATGCAGTGACCAATATAATTTCACATGTGTTCTTTTCTTTAAGGCTTTACTATAAAAATCCATGGAGTTTTATTGCCATTCCCCATGCATCTTTATACCATGGTACTTAAACTTAAAAACAGCCTAACCTATACCTCAAATTTAGACATTTGCTTTAATGACCTGTGAAGTAGTAGATGGAAACAAATAGTGCAGTGAGCAGTTTTGCTGCCATATGTTTTCAGTAATTGTTATCTCCTTTTCCATCTATACAGGGACAGGAGCAGGCACTTGAACTCCTGAAGGCGCTTCAGAAACTGCCTGTCAACTTGGAGGTTCTTACGAAAACAAGGATTGGAATGACAGTAAATGCCCTCCGAAAATGCAGTTCAGATGATGAAGTGATCAGTCTCTCAAAAACACTGATTAAAAACTGGAAGAAATTTCTTTCAGGTAGGCACTCGTGAATGCAGTATTGAACCTTCAGTTTCCATAAAATACAGGGAATTTCTTGACTAGCTGAGAACTCCTTAGCTTTTTAAGAAGGACTCTGCTCCATGGAGTCAGTAAGTCAGGCATTACATACTAACACTGGTAGCAGTATTCAAATTGCTGGGGTAGTGTAGTCAGTATAGCAACTTGAGCTGCACCATCCAGGGATTAAATTCTGGTGGGGGTGAAATTTTCCATACCTGTTCATACTGGCCGTGGGGTCCACTCAGTCTGCTATGCAATGCCTACTGTGTCTTTCCCAGGGGTAAAGTGGCAGGGAATGGTGTACACCACTCACCCCCATTGAGCACCAAAGTCAAAGAGTAGGGCTATACCTCTACTCCCTGCTTGCCTTCATGGCAGGTTGTACGGTGAACTGTACCTTCATACCATATCCCATCTAATCAGTTATGTCCATAAGATCCATATTAATGTTTTCCTCCAATCTCATCTGTCTTGCTAGATGTTTCTGCACTGAAATTTTCTAAGCATTCCTTGTCTTCCTCATGTTAGCCACATATCCAGTCCATTTAGTCACCTGGATTTCACAACCTGAACAATGTAATTGTGAAATTGATGTTAAGTGTCATGTAAGTTGTATTGTTAGTTTCTTGGGGCATTATAGTCCAGTGATAATATTATGCTGTCTGAATAAATGTCTTTCCTGTACCTTGTGAATAAAAAAGTACTGATTTTGTGCAACAAGATAACTTTCCAAGCATTATGCAATATGTTATTGTAAAACATTCCTCTTTGGTTTTTTATTTGAGCAGACAGTTCTAAGATTTGAATCAAAAGACTTGATTAACTCTTGTTTTGGGGAATGTTCCTGAAATACTGCTACAGAGTCAGTGCAGCATTGTATATAAATGTTGTCATGTGACAGTGCTTTGTTAGTAAAGTGCATCCTCCTTTTGAGAACTGTAAGAAAATTTTACATAACATTGGCTTTGATGATCTTGTATACAGGGTGTCCCAGGAGGAAAGGACCTAACTTCGGGAGAGTGTTCCTTAGGTCAAACTATAACGATATAACCCAAAACACCTATATCCAAAGTTCAATGGTTACGGAGATATTGGCC
>Ga0131853_10006363_pt1 | contig 21305 bp, 11 predicted proteins | sample TergutLab28metaG_FD_92764 | JGI IMG/M metagenome (GOLD analysis project Ga0131853, IMG submission 92764) | Labiotermes labralis P1 segment gut microbial communities from Petit-Saut dam, French Guiana - Lab288 P1 (version 2) (version 2) | ecosystem: Host-associated > Arthropoda: Insects >... | reverse complement strand
GTGGTGTGTGTGTGTGTGTGTGGTGTGTGTGTGTGTGTGGTGTGTGTGGTGTGTGTGTGTGGTTTATGTAGTGTGTGTGTGGTGTGTGGTGTGTGTGTGTGGTTTATATGGTGTGTGTGTGTGGTGTGTGTGTGTGTGTGTGGTGTGTGGTGTGTGTGTGTGGTTTATGTGGTGTGTGTGTGTGGTGTGTGTGTGTGTGTGTGGTTTATGTGGTGTGTGTGTGTGTTGTGATGCTGTATATTTCTTACCATGTGCACTGAAGTGAAGTTAATGTCTGCAACACTTCAGGTTTTCACAGCGGTATTGCTGAATGTCGTGAATTCTGAGATGTGACGCCGTTTCGACAGCAAATAGCCTACGTTGCAATGGGTCGTATTGTCTTCACCGTCACTGAAGGAGTCCTAAAACATATATGTCCTACCGTCACTTTTGGTGAGGGATTCTGTTGCTGTTTCTTTGTTTAACTCTTTACTTTCACTCGTTCCTTTCGCTCATGCTTGATTTTCTTTCTTTCTTCCTTTCTCCTCTAATATTTCTTTATTTTTTCTCTGTTGATCATGTCTGTTTTACCTCTGCTACTTCGTTATTGCTACTGTTTCTTTTCTCCCGTACCTCTGAAATGATAACATTTCCGTCATTACATAGGAACTGTCAGCTACGAAGTTACAAGTATGCAGTGTTTACTGTTGTGTTTTGGCAATGTCTTCAGCACTGCGATCCGAAATATCCGTACCTTTTCTTCTTGTGAGAGAACAAGTTACAGGCGTTCTGCCTCTTTTTCTTGTTCATGAGTTTCATGAAAAAGTAGGTACACTTTGTGTTACGCTAAGGGCAAATTTTATAATAACTAATTTGCTATATTTTTGTTTTGTTATTTTAATTTGTGTGTGTTACACAGCATCTTTGGGAGCAAGATTAACGCGGGTATATGACGTCATAGCTTCCTTTCTTTGTCTGAACTCAGCGTGGCTTCAGCCAGTCGGAGTCTTTCAGCGTCAGTGTGTGCGTGTGTAGCAATCCAAGGGGGAATAAGTAGGGAGCACGTCTCATTTTAATTGTGATATAACAAAGGTGATAATTCTGGGCTGCATAGGGCAGTAATCACATTCAATACTCATAAGGAGTGTATGCTTGTGTGTATTTATCAACAATCAAGGTGTTAATAATATCAATTGAACGAACAGTATTAAGTGAACTTGCGTGTGCAATATACTACTGCATTATATAACAGTACATTCAGCGAATACTTAAGTACTATACGATAACTAATTATTGTGTATGGCAAATCGACATTAAGAGTGTTACTTTTAATAATAATTCATAATCGTTAATGAACCAGCAAATACTGACAAACTAAAACCCTGTTTGTAGCTTTATGTTCCTCGAGCCAGACGAGGCGACACTTTGGTCATCCTGATTGATCGTCGCGAGTGAATTGAAGTAAATCCAGTCGAAGAAACAAATTCCATTTACTGTCAATTGTTTATTGTCCAACTAATGCACTCAATTATATAAAATCGTTAAAATGTTAAGAACAATTAAACTTACAACAGTCGCTCCAACATGTTTCGGTTTACGCACGAACCAACATCAGGGAACCACGACCAGTACTTAGCTAAAATTACAAATCTTGTTCAACTGTGTGTGTCGGTACAGATGTTGTCAGTGTTATGGAGGCATATGACGCCATAACACTGACTTCGAAGAGAATCCTGCTCCAGTACAACTTCTTCTGCCACAGGTATAGCATGAAAATAACCGGTACTAAATCTCATACAACTTGTTAAGCGGTCAGCGTCTGACCACATAATATCTTAGGACTTAACCCTCTTAGAACGTTTGGAATAGAATAGAATAGCAAATGGGTGCAAGCCCTTTCGATTCGGTTGCAACTCGGGATTTTGGACAGTCCCTTTGTGCCACATAATCCGATATCCAAGTCATGGAAACCCTGTTCCTTTACTAAAGTTCCAGATTGCCCCAAGGTTTAAACTTCTAACATCGTCTGGGTCCAAGAAAGAGGAACCCAAATATGCGTGTCTGAGTGTGGCCAAAGCTTCACACTACACAATGTGAGCTGAGGTTTCATCCTCTGCTCAATACCTCCTACATAAGGGGCTGCTGATCTGCCACATTAAGTAAAGATGTCTTCTGAGGGTGTTATGTTCCGTAAGGAGGTCGGTAACAGCCCTGGTTTGTGTCCTGTCAACGGAGTCTGGTTTTTACAGTCAAACTAGGGCCCGAAATTAATTTTTGAGCTTGTCTTTGGGTACTGATAAGAAGTCGCCACCTTGCCATATGCTGGTTGTCCATCCCCAAGGTCGGTTCAGATCCACAAACTGGTGAACACTTCCCTCTCTTGTGAGTTCGTCGGCAATTTCTCTTAGAAACTTGACATATTCTGCTGTGAGGACAGTTATATTAATAATAATAATAATGATAATAATAATAATAATTATTATTTATAACTGTCCTCACAGCAGAATATGTCAAGTTTTATTATTATTATTATTATTAATAGTAGTAGTAGTATTAAGTGCAATTTGTTTGTCACCCGGTGGCAGTTGTTATTTTACATGTATACAAAATATGAAACTGGTTACAAATAAATTTAAGTCGGGGGGGCTACATGAGAAGCATGTAGTGGCAACTGGGAATTTTGGGAACCATCTTAGCATTTGCTTATAGACACAGGGAAAGCAAGAAAAACCTGTGTCGAGGTGGCCGGTCGCAGGACCTTCCGAATATTGACTTCTAGCCAGCAGTCCGGCATCTAAAGTAAAAACAGCAATACACACGTAGCACAATAAGCACACATGAACATATTAGATGACAACAATACACACAAGACAACTACAACAATAAACACAAGATGTCTAAACAACAATTTACACAAGACAGCTTTAAATAAAACGTGTAGAACAGGTAAACAACACCAGAGTTTCAAGATGGCCAGAGGTCCAACAGCCTGGAATCTGCATGGAAAACGTTGGGAGATCATAAATATTTCATAATGAGCGACAAACGGATAAATTTCCACCATTATCATTCAACTGGTGTTCAAGATCCTCTTTGTTTAGTCTCAACTGGGGGTATAGCAAACACAATTGTGACAGCTTCTGGTTGCCACAAACTGTTGGCAGGAGGGCGGCCACTTTAATTATTTACACGCGGCGGCGAGTTGTGTTTCTCATACTGACCACCGTCAATTGCATAATGAACAGCGCACTTGTCGCTTAGCTCATTAAAGGACGGTGTGTCAGATTCACAGGGCATTTGGTTTCGCTTTAACTATAAACTGTGAGATTAAAGTTAACAGGCGGGTAGCCCAGGTAGTGCAGTGTTATGTGCCAAGCTGGACGACGGCTGTATTTGAGTTAGATTTCTGGCGATTGTTGGAGTTTCTCTGTTTTCTGTTGCTTCGAGACGGGTTCTGGAACTCACCCAGCCTTCTACCCAAAAGATACCAGGGTCTATTCCAACGGAATAAAGCTACCAGATCGTGAAGCTGGCCATTCCGCTACACACGGCCCCAACGATGGAGAAAAGCTGGAGCTGGACCTCCCCTAGAAGAACAGAGATTTTACCAGACCGTAGTTCCAGTCCTGTATCTTTTAAACCTAATTTTCTTTTTAAAATAAGAAAAGATGAGTAAAATGACTGTACTGCAAGTCCTCCATTGCAAGTCTTGAAGTGTTTGAACGTTCCTTACGGAAACTGGTATGATAGCTATGTAAGTGGAGGAAATGCCAGTTGGCTGATTTTAATTTTCTTCAGTCGTTATTAACTATAGGGGCAGATGGCGGGTTTTTGAGCCAGGAACGATATAGCGACCGTCGCCTACTCGTGGCATTAAAGTGGTATATGGTAATAATCGTTGGTACTACACACAACTTGTGATAACATATTTCTTGTGTAATGTCAAATAATAAGATGCAGGTTCGCGCGAATATTTCATTTCATTTTCGGTTTGAGGGGGGTAACTAATTAACCACGCGAAGTGTTGTGCGTAAAGAGAGAATTAATACACATAACTCAGTAATGAAAACACGGCGCGGGAAATAGCATCAGCATTCCTTTGTTAAAACACAATAAAACATAAACTAAGACGCCAAGACTAATCGATTGGTAGATCCAGGACGAATAAGAAGTGATGTAGAAGGCTCTATGGATTGTATTTGTAACCATTCCCTTCGCTGTCAAAACGTAGGGGAATGAAGATAGAGCGCCACATATTCTTAATATCTGCGTTATTTGAACTTACGCGAAACTAACTAACATGAGACTAGAAAAAATTAAACTTTTTTTGAAACTTTATGGTTTTTTTATTTATTGCTGGAGTATACAATTCAGGGAAAACGGGATATCAGGGGAATGTGGAATGCCGTACATATGTGGGCTAGTTGTTAAACAGATGTAATGTTTTGTCGGAAACTCTGAAGGAAAGATATGAAGTAGTAGAGTGGCGATAATATTAAAGTGGATCTAAATGAAATAGCAGGACAGCTTGAATTTCGAAATGGGTAAATAGGGCACAGTTACATTATGGCTGGCTCTTGCGAACGCAGGAGTGAAAGTTGTATTTCTATAATGGAAGAAAAATATCTTGATCAACTGAACAGACTTCAGTTTTGGAATTAGGGTCTACTCCGGATGGTTAACTGCGAATGGTCACTTACGACACTGAGCCACTGGTTATGGCAGTGTTCTGATTAGTCGTGTCACAGAACTATTGTGGGCACCATGTATGTCGAAATGTTGGACATCAAGTATCTCATGGGAAAAAAGAGTGCAAAAAAATTGGATTTTGTTTCTTTTTTCAGAATGCTGTTTGTCATTGTTCTTCGATACATTTTTCGCGCGTTTGCAAAACTCCAAAAAGCGATTATTAGCTTTGTCAAGTCTGTCTGTCCGTCCTTCCTTCGGTGTTTCTGTCTCCCCGTCTGTCTGCATGGAACAACTTTGCTCCCGCTCTGCGGATTTTCATGAAATTTGAGATTTGAGGTTTCTTTCGAAAATATGTTGGGAAAATTCAAGCCTCATTACAATGTGACAAGACCATTGGGTACTTTACATGAAGAACTATGTGCGTTTATGATAAGATCTTGCTGAATTCTTCTCAGAATGAGAAATATTTCAAAGTTGTGGAGAAAATCAAATCACTCTTTTCATGTTCAGCGAATATTTCCGAAAATCGTACCATTTATGAAGTAATGTGGAAAAATAAGATAGAAGCAGAGAGGCCACAGTTGACAATATAAAGTGAAGCAGAAAAGATATGATTTGCATGCGGGATAACCAAGGCCGTTCTACAGACACACTTGCAATATTTATTGTGAAAAACAGTACGAAATGATCTGCAGCTCGACAGCAGTCCAAAGGGAACCCATTGTTTCGTTTCCATGGAAACACTAAACACATTTGTACTGTTGACAGCTACATCTACGCCAACAACAATACAAAGAAACATACTGTTACGTTTCCATAGCAACAACCGTTGCGTGGACGTGCCACAATTCCACGCTGTATGTACAGATATGCGTCGCTTAACGACGGAGTTACGTTCTGAGTAACGCGTTGTTAGGCGATTTCGTCGTTATGCGAACGTGTACTTACACAAACGTAGACAGTACAGTGTAGCCTTACTACACACCTAGGCTATATAGTGTAGCTTGTTGTTCTTAGGCTACGAGCCTGTACAGCATGTTACTGTACTGCATACTGTAGGCAGTTGTAACACAATGGTTTTACAATATTGTATTGTAATATTATATTAAAATATCATAATCTTATGGGACCACCGTCATGTATGCGGTCCGTCGTTGATCGAAACGTTGTTATGCCGCGCATACCTGTATATTTTATACCTCGTTTTCCTTTTCACCCTTTATTTATTTAATGTTAACCTTTTGACGCCGGAATTATTTTTTTAATTTTAGCACACCTGTATATTAAATGTGAATAATACAGGAACCAAATACGTTATAATTATGAAACAAACTGCATTTTGAAGAGAAAAAAAGGAGAGCATATACCATATTTAAAATATTCAGTACCTATATTTTTTGAATAAATATATAAAATGCAACTTTAGAGGTTAGCGGTGCGGTACGACCACTATAGTTGACATTAGGCGTCAAGAGGTTAATTGAAGGAAGAACCCCGTTGGGGGCCTACACACAATGTGCGATTCAGCCTTGAACCCACAGATGTCACTGAGAATATAAGGAAAGAGATACTGTATTAAGCAGCAGACATCAATCTACTTTTTGTCATTAGTAGTTTTTCGAATTTTCTGCATTTTTATTGTACAACGTTGAGAAAGTCCGGCGTAATCGATGACCTGACGGACATCTGCCCGGTGTTCTAACCGTGTTCGCAGGGACACAATTTGGAAACTGAATTTGCACGTGTTGTAACTTGCTGTTGAATTTCACTTCACGTGTTAATTTTCAAAGCTCTCTCGTAAGTTCGTCTGGTTTAAAAAATTTCAAACTTCCTACTGGAGCCTCTAATGCTGAAAATCTCACAAGTAACCCTAAAATTCGAATTTAAACTACACGACGCACATTAGGGGTTTCAGTTAGAAAGGCCAACGTGTTAGTGCTCTATAGGAGAGTAGTCGCTGCTGGTTGTGAGCATCATATTTAAACTTAAATATATTGTGAGGGGAAATGCAGAGTTGATGCATGACATGGCATGTGGTACATATAGTTACCATTGTGCTTCAAAAGGAGTCATGTTCCTCGCTTCTTGCTGAAGCTTAGAATAACACAGACGTATCAACTAGCGCAGAGGGTTTGGGTTTACTGATTCACAAGGCTGTGGAAATGTTACATTGCTTTGACTCCATCTGGCTGAACACGCACAGCCTTCTAAGGTTTCCTTTTCTGCGTTGAATGCTTCCGTTTTCAAACATGTGTGATAAAAAAGTATTGAAAGTGTGTGGCAATTTGGGCACCGCCTGGGGCTAATAGAAACCTTAAATGTTTTGCTCTGATTTGACATACCGCAATGAAACAATATAATTTGCATATCAATTTATTTAGTAACTTCAAACTGAAATAAAACAAAATGGCGTGTGACACAGTCTTTAAATTCCGTTGGTTAGCTCTGTGATTATTCTTAACAAAACGCGCAAAACAGACCCAACGAGCAAAGTTAAACCCCCCCCCCCCAACAAAAAAATACTGAAGGAATTACGTAGTGTCCAAGCACTAGCTGAAATGCGAGGTTTCAGACTTCTACCGCTGTTTATTTGAGGTCTCTCTCTTCTGGAATATTGCGCTGTGTAGGGTGGTAGTTTGTTATCGACGTTTCGGAACAGCTTGTCGATCAAATCTTCAAGGGTCACGCAGTCCAAGTCTTGGTCCGCTAAACACATGAAAATGGTACTTACACGATGTTTTTAAACGTCGGTAGCAAACTCACCTGCGCCACGCACACATCCCAGAATAGCGAAGACCTCGTTAACGTAGATATTTGGCGTTCTTACGGCAGTGGCTGCCTGTGTACGAAAAATAAACTGTATGGCGTCGTATTGTATAGACCGTGACTGACACGGGGGAGATTAGGGAGCGTGTTGAAATCTTCAGTCAGATTACCTGATTTTGAGGTTCGATCGTGAGACCTATAGAATATTATTGTGACACAATCAATATTGATTGTAAGGGGAAACTGGAGTGTAGAATGTGAAGTGTACTTGAATTCAGAAGAGTCGCGGACCACCCACTGCAAACCACACTTCAGACAACATCGGCTGTTTTGGAACAGTTAAATGGGTGTGTACTCGACTGCAATAAATATTTACGCCCTGACACAGTCATTACAGCAGTTGCGGGGGGAAGGGATCGGCCAGGTGTCGGGCCTTGATTCTTTTTGTAACGCACAATCAGTTTCGTGATTCATGACACTGGAAATGCTCCGCCCTCTCCTCGTCGCACTTGTTTGAAGTTTTGCCAATACACCTGGTCGGAATTGTGTCGCTGGCGTTGGTCCTAGCGCTGAGTAACTGTAATGCAGTTAGTCAGTGGCGTACCGAGGAGGGGGGGAGGGGGTTTGGGGTGCTAAAATCCCACCCCCCCCCCCGAAATTGTGAAGGCCCTCCAAAATCGTGCCAAACTCAACCCGATTGTGAAAACCGTTAAAAATTGCTGAATTTAGGACGCCAACACCCTGAGATGTTAGGAAAAAAGGCAGTAAAGTTCTAAAACTACCGCCGGTTAGCAACTGTTTTACAGTAGCAGTGACAAATAAATGGGTTGTCTTCATAAATAGTCTTAAAGTACCAAAAATTAAGAAAATTTTACTATGTGAAATGAAATTTCTTGTACCAAATTACAGCTGCCTCCAGAAAACCTGACTAGGGGGCTACCGCCCCCAGATCCCCATTCTCTCTGTCCTCTGTCCTCAACTGAATTTGTTGAACCCCCGGGAACAAAATTCCTGTATACGCCACTGCAGTTAGTTAATCACAGTCTAGGATTACGGTGCGATATGTCAGACAGTTGGATGAGAGAAAATGCAGATATGAATTACGTTTGCCTATGGTACATTTATTTACGCACTCTTTACTTATTCGTCTCAACTAATTATCCAACAATCTGTGTATCTCCCTACCAGTGACAAGGTAACAGGGTAATGGAGAAGACTACATGACGGGAGCTTTATTTTCGGTAGTCACAAATTATTTTTCGGGTGATCCAGTCGAGAAGAATGAGATTTGCGGGGCATGAGGCATGCATGGGGTACAAAAGAGGAGCATTTAGCTTTCTGGTGGGCAAACCTTAAGGAAAGGGCCCACTTGTAAGACGCAGGCGTGCATGGGAGGGTAATATTAAAACGAATCTAAGAGAAACGGAATAGGATGACGTGGACTGGATAACTGTTACTTGGGACTGGGGACACGTTACGGGCTCTTGCGAATGCGGTAATGAACTGCACCCGGTATTTCTAGTGATTCTCCTCGTCACTAGGAATAAGGGGAGGGGGGGGGTGGAGACGACAGGGAAGATACACCAAATCAAAATTACAGCAAACAATCTCTTTTATTGAAGTCGAACCACTTAATGTTTACCAGAACACACACACTTACGTTCTGCTCGCTGTCTTGATATTTCCGAAGTAATCCCATGGATAATGCTTTCACCACAAATGTCAGTTTTATGGTCATCTGACATCCATTCTGTAATACGAACCCTGCGCACCTGCAATAACGGTTGTTAAGCGCTCCGCTTAACAAATGTTGACTTGCCGTCGCAAACAGTAAAAAAATTATGTTAGTTTTAAATAAAACCATTACACCTCAAGGAAGAATGTTCCCGAGTTCGAACCTGGAACGAGCGGCTTCGACACCTTTGGGTTCCATAAAATGCGGGAAATTTCAGAACTAGTGGAGGACCTGTTAGATTCTCAAGGAAGAATCTAGTCTATACAGTCAGGTGTTTGTCTACTTTAGTTCGGCAATGAATTATAGGCTGCTGGCCAGGTGACCGGGTTATTTGGGTTTGATGTCCGGCAGGGGCACAGAGTAATCCATCTTTACAGATTGGGTACCGCCTCTGAACACCTGCGAAAATTACAGTTTCTGCACTGAATTAGGCCTCGGAACGAGGGCCGAGAGACGGTGTTCAAACCCATGCAAGCGGAGAAACTATTCGGTTTTCCAGTACACCAAGAACGTACCTGACGTCAAAACAACACCCCATCCAATGGGTATTGAGGACTCATCACCAGGTGAATGGGCCGGAACGTGGAGCTGAAAACCCACGCACATCTAGTGTCGACGTTATGAACATGCAGATCTGTATCTATACTACTCTGTATACCTCACAGGTTAGTGCCTAATTAAGCACAGGGACGTATAACTTGTGACATTTGTACAATATCGCGTTTGTGAAAGAAGAAAACTTCTACCGAAGTAATCAGTTAGAAAACATGAATTAATGATGCAGCCACCATGTTCAACCAATTATTCCGTTCTGTTGCACAGTGATAATTGTTGAAGCTTTGTAACTAGACGTGGGGAACTTTGTACGGAGAAATACAAAGTTCATATTGGCGACGGCAAGGTAGACTGCGAGCAGGAATTGTTAAAGGCCTAACTTGACGGAGTCCGGAAAATTACGGTCCGATGATCAGATATATTGAAAGGACAGGCACATGGCGAAATGAAACATGGGTGACCACTAGAACTATTTGATGCTTCGTCAAAACTTAAGTGAAATTTTCTGAAAATTAGGCACTTTCGCAGCAAAAAGTTTCAAGAAATGCACATATTAAGTTCGTTACGTTGGCATATCCAAACTGGTTTTTATGAAGTTCGATAGCGGATTATTTGCACTAAAATTTTAGTGCAAATAATCCGACATATTTATGTTTCAGATGGACTTGAAGAGCAGTAGCTGATACTCTGCATGTAGAATTACATAACAGCTAAAGTTTATAGTGACACGATACACTGAAAATTGTGGAAAAAAGAAACAAGAGCCGGACTTCCATTGAGCTCTTCACTATGTCTTAGTGTTTTCGAAGTATGTATTCAAACGCGATATAACTGTCTGGTATTACTGCGCTACGGGCATATTTCTGAATATGTTCAGGTTGTATGAGATTTGAAGTTTTCAAAAAGGCACTTGTGGAAAATTATGCCATGCCAATTCGTATTTAATTACCAATATACGAAGATGACGAGAGCATGATTCATGCAGTGAGGAACAGGAAACGAGCTGGTGCAGGGAAGGCATGCATGTCCTTCTTTCCGCTGGCGTAAGACCGTAGACGTAGATGGAGATTGTGTGGAAAAATAACATGTGTAAAGGAAACATCCAGTTATTCTGTGCGTGAATTTCATACATTCTGATTAAATAGTTTCCAAAAAAAAAAAAAGAATGTGGGGCATTATTTTCTGAGCAACCCCCGTACACTGCGTATTATAGCATAAGATAAGTCTACTTTAGTCTATATTCATGCACTTATTTTGCAGTGTATGCAGATTATACCTAATCATAAACTTTACCCTTCGTTACGTACTTTGTACGCACATGTAGATGTTGGTAGCTCAGTCACTGTAATCGCCAGGCTCGGGGTTAAACAATAGAAAATCGACGTTAGAATCCCGGTGGGAAAGGAAAGTTTTCTGGTCTCTGCCAGCTTCAGACCGGCTCTCTGGTCGGTCTGCCTTCATACTCAGTAAGTATCTTGAGTTTAGTGCTTGTGTATAAAGGAGCTGGGGATTGGAGTGCCAGAAATAAAGAAAGACTTGATCTGTACATCAGTGACTGAACCCCGTGGGCTTTAGCGTCTTTAAATAATAAGAGTAATAACCATAAAGCCGGTCACAGTGGCCTCGCGGTCTAAGGCGTAGGTCTGTGGCCACTTGCATGATGAGTTTGTGGGTTCAAATCCCATCGGAAGCATGAATGTCTGTCTGTTGTGAGTGTTGTGTGTTGTCAGGTAGAGGTCTCTGCAACGAACTGATCACTCGTCCAGAGGAGTCTACCAAATGTTGTGCGTCGTTGTGTGTGATCTAGAAACCTCGTGAATGAGGAGGCCCTGGCCCACTAGGGGGGGGCGGTGTCGCGCCTCAAAATAATCATAAAAATTTATTATTAAAGTCCATTTGTACAAAACACTGCGTATGCTAATATTAGGATTTTGCATTAAGCAGGTTTGGTAAGTCTAGTTTTATTAATAATGCCCCAGTCACTTGATTTGTTTCTCTGTGACATGAGCGGGTCAACAATTGCTGGCTGGTAAGAGGCATTAAAAATTGAAATATATAAAAAAGATAAAAATCTAAAAGACAGAGCAGAACGTAAGTTACATATATTTGCTAATAAGCAGAATGCTTGGTAACATTGCATAACTCCTCCCCGCTCTCAGCCAGTCTTGATTATTTCAGCTTATATATATTTGAGTGCAAAAAACTGTTGGCTGTGTCCTGAAAATGTTACATTTCCTTTAGCAGTAAGCCAGTGAAAAAGTTCGAAAACTCTGCCCTAAGCAGGCCATATCAACTCTAATGTACTTGTCCCTTCACCCTTATTTCCTGTGCAGCAGTTTACTTTTTGTTTTCCCATTTACATGTGCACGTACATCTGACCTTGCACAAGAATTTGCTCAAGGTTTAAATCCTGTAGTGTTATTACATTTCCATATTTTCCTGTACGCTCTACGTTCGCTAACACTCAGCCATTTCCTTGGCAACTGTAGGTGTCTCCACCTCTGCTGTTCCGTGCACTTCACAACTAGAGAGAGGGATCTTTCCTTTCCAACCTCTCCCCTCCAAACACCCTCAGTTACGCTACTCCCAGTTCTAAACCACGATAACCTGCTACTCATTTCTTGTACAGCAGGCTATGTACTCTCTCCTCAACCCCTTTCGTTTCACACTACTAAACTTCTCTTTTCTCTTATCCGTTACCTTCTGTATGTAAGTCGTACACGACATTAGAATATTTATTGAAATTTTCGCTTCAGTGTGTTACTTTACATGCCTGTGAGAACTATCACTTACTTCCATCTGAGAATTCACGTACCTACACCTCCACTTCCCGTATGTAAGAGTTGGCGAACTGTTTTGAGGGCGCGTGTTCAGACTGTCTGTAAATTTCGAAGAAATACTTTAGCTTGTCCACCCTATACGAAGAGCTCAGTAACGTCTTAGAGACTTCCATAGTTATTATTAATTATTGCGCCCTTATTACTAATGCATACTATAAGTATAACTGTATAATTAATGCACAGTATAATTATTATGTTTCTAATTAAGGCTTGCTCTAGGAATGCGATGAAAAAGAAAATGTGCCAGTAACTGTGGCTGCTGTTACTTCCTGTTTGAAAGAAGATTGTAAAACGTTTTGTCCAATGTCACATATGCGCGTAGTCACCGCCAAGCCGGCATCTTAACCTTTTGACGCCTAATGTCGACTATAGTGGTCGTACCGCACTGCTAACCTGTAAAGTTGCATTTTATATATTTATTAAAAAAATATAGGTACTGAATATTTTAAACATGGTATATACTCTCCGTTTTTTCTCTTCAAAATGCAGTTTGTTTCATAATTCTAACGTATTTGGTGCCTGTATTATTCACATTTTATATACAGGGTGTGCTAAAATTAAAAAAATAATTCCGGCGCCAAAAGGTTAATGATAAATATCCAGTCAAAACTTCGCACCGCTCCTGATTTGTGTAAAAATGTTTCACTTTCAGTATTATTTGTAACAACGGTAATTCGCATACATTCTCTACGTAGTCAGATGTGTGTGCATATATACACATATTCTTCACAATTTAGAGAAGCTGGTCGGGCAAAAGAAATAAAAAAGTTTGGACAGCATGGAATGCCGCGTGCCAAAAAATCTTTCCGCCTGCCATTTTGGGCACGCGTGCCATAGGTTATTTAGCCTTGCCCTACGTCCTTTTGGCTTGCATAGGAACGTCTTTACCTTCAACTCCCGGCTTTTAAAACGTTTGGTGTTGTGGTATGAATTGTCCACGAAAAGGTCGATATGACAAATGCTGGTTAAGGCGTGCGTCATGTACAGAAGGCAGTAGGCAGCTTCCCATCGTGCTGTGGCAATTCCGACATATAACACGTCGCCTTGAGAGAACGCGGGATCCACGAGACCATTTCACGGCTGTTGGGCTCTCAATTGCCGAAAGTGGATAGAAACAGAGCGCCGCATTAATCCGTGCACGTTATGGTATTGCATGAATGATTGGATAGATACGGAGAAAGAAAAATTTAACTAATTCGTGACTAAAGCGAAACTTTCGGACTGAGTTACTGGCTAATTAACGAACTAACGAATTAGTTAAATGACTAACAATCTAGGTAACTAGCTTACTGAATAGCTGTATAATTGTAAGCCTGTTTGACTCTGGTGATGTTAGCCGCAGTTCTTGTGGCCTATGACTTTGTACAGTTTTGCTCTAGGAAACATTTATATACACAAACAGATGCACGCAAACTATACAATATATTTATACGGTTGTATAGGTGTACGGTTTGATATATATGTGTAAGTGTTTACAGTCGCAATGCGCAGAGTGAAAAATATCGAATTTTGGTTTCCGAAATAACTTGAAATGCCAACTTGATGCAACAAGGTAATTTTATTGATGTATTCTTAGCTCGATATGTTTCGGGTACTTACGCCCATCATCAGGAGCATTGGATGTTGAGTTGCAGCATACGGTTTTCTGCACCGAGTTTTTGGATGGGATGTGGTTTTGAGAGCCGCTGTGTAGGTAGTGTGTACGGTGCGGATGTTGCCATACGGTTTTCTGCACCGAGTTTTTGGATGGCATGTGATCTTCAGATCCGCTGTGTAGGTCGTGTGTACGGTGCGGATGGTGCCGTGCGGCACCATCCGCACCGTACACACTACCTACACAGCTGCTCTCAAGACCACCACCCATCCAAAAACTCGGTGCAGAAAACCATATGCTGCAACTCAACATCTAATGCTCCTGATGATGAGCGTATGTACCCGAAACATGTCAAGCTAAGAATATATTAATAAAATTGCCCAGTTGCATCAAGTTGGAAGTTTTTTTTCGGAGTTTAGGCTATTGATGTATTCAACTGTTCCAACTTTTCGTATTACATTGCAGTCACCATCCTCAGAGCAAATACATGGCGATAAAATTTGTTTCACATGCCTTATGGAACTTCATCAAATTACACGGTTGTACAGAGTATTTAAACTCATAATGTATAAAGAAATCACATAAAATTATACACGTTCTAATGACAAAGGCGCAAGTGGATGGTTCTGAAAAAGACTGATGCATCGAAACTCGCTGTGCAACATTCAACATACCGACCAAGAGACGCGCTCAGTACAATACAATAAAATACGTATCACAAAATCTAGGTCATGGTAAGTATCAGACCCTACATGTTTCGGCACCCAAGTGCCATGTGCAGGGAGTCTGCTAAAACAAACGAACACAATCGAACACGCCAATCCAGGTACTGATAGCCCTCACAGTCATCATCAAAATATTAAAATGTTAAAAATTCCAAAATACACAAAGGTGACCAGCAGAAATCCACCATACTGTGACATCAAAGCTGCTGATAATGAGCCATTTCCGGTACAGTACAAGCTGTCAGCTGTTTGTGTTTTGTCTGTAGCACGTATACAAACATCTGCCTTAATGTGTGTGACCCAAAGGGGTATCGTTCAGCTGCAGCGTGTGAAGCCTTGCAGTGTCTTCCGTCATTAATTTTATGTGATGACAAATTTGTAGTCATATAGAATCATTAACACCTATTTCCTCATAAGTTTCATATCTCCATCACACAGACCGGAAATGATGAAATACTTTTTTCACTTGCTTTCTTTCACATACGACATTGCAGTTTAAAACTCTATGTTTGTATTTAAATCAAAAACTCTCTTTCATACAAAACATGTAGCCTAATTTTCCTTACTATCTCTTTACCATGTTTCACATGCTTGGGGTTTCTGAAACTTCACTTGTTTCCATCATATATTAAGATATTAACCCTATAAAGACGAACCGCAGACCGCTTTATTTAAAGACCCAGTCCGTACCGCGCTGTAAACACTTTTCATCTCGGTTATAAAAACCAATCAGTTTATGTTGTAAGTGGCACAAGTTGCTGTTTGTTCTCAGATAAATACAAAACACATAAATACAGTGTGGGCAGAGCGTACAGTTGTTGAATGTTAAACTGTTGGTGCATCACGTGACCGGTAGGATTTAAAAGGTTCAGTTCAACCGACGTCCTTTTTGTCGCCTAAAAGCAGTACCGTAAGAGACGCTGTATGCTTCGCAGGTGTGACACATTTCTTCTCAGGACTGAATGTAGTGGCGCTGGTATCACTACAGCATCAGATGTTTGTACTTCCGCCCGCCAAATTTTATGTTTATAGAAGGTTTGGTAATAAACGTTCTGTGTACACAAATGTTAGAAACATGAAAAAATCATAAACAGTAATAGACACACAGCATGATGGTCTAACAGAGTGTCCTGTGAACAGTAAGCTAGTAACCAACATGAAAGTTACTGGTAAAAGTTTTACGGACACACTAGTCCTGGCAACTTTGTGTCTACACACAATAACAAGACATCCATATAAAAGCCCCCCCCCCCTTAGCGGGATTCCTTGTTGAAAAGTATGTCGAGAATGCTATAAAACATAAGCCTTGAAACTTTTTCTCCCCCGATGTACCGTCCAGTTCGGTAAAACGCTTCTTCTTAGCAATCTTGTCACGGGTTTAAAGGGCATTGTGTGTATTTAGTCGAGACGAAACAAAGGGCAGCGCTCAAACTGACACAATGATTGTGGCAAAAGAGTAACTTAAGGAGAGGTGAAAGGCGGACAAATACACCCCCCCCTCCCAATATTTTTTCTTCCTAATAATAGTTTTTTTTGGGGTTATGGAGTTGAAGATGGGAAAATAAAAAAATTGGGGTTAGAGTGGAGGAGAGGGGAACAAATTAATCACCGCCTATTTTTTAATTCACTCCTTCGTAAATTAAATTTTCCAATACCCACGGTCGGTTTTGCCCGCCCCCCCCTCCCTACCTCATGTTATTAGCCATGTTAATCTTAAGGGTCGTGGAATGAGAGCAAGATGATTATTGCGACATGCCGTTAACTCTCGGTGCCTGTAACATGCGAGTGGGTATGGGGATCTGCTCTAAGATTTCCTGGTCGACGTCATCCAGACCCCAAATTTTCCGACGACTGGGGAGTGTGTTTCTTTGAACAGAGATGGTAACATCTGCGTCCCCCGTGCATGCTGGTAACTCGCGGACTGTACGAACCCTAGACAATGAAGGTGCCTTGAAAGCAGCTGTGAAATAATAGCCACGGATCTCGGGCGATATCCCACGAAAATTTAGACCAACCCAATCCATGATACACGAAGTTTTGCGGAACAGTCAGTTGCGTCCATACTCACTCACAGGGTGCACGTACGTTACTAGACGTTCGTCTTAATACGGATGCAATTTTTCGAATGATTGCTATGTTAACATCCTGGGAGTCAGGATTTTATGCAAAGTTCTTACTAGAGACGAAGCGACTTTGATGTTCCCAGAGTTACACCTGGGCATAGGATAATTGTTATGCCACCAGAGAATGTGTGTGACAAGTCAGGTTCTTCTTCAACCCTTTGGTTGCAGCGTCGGTGATATTGTCCAGGACTCTTATCAGCCACCTAAGAGACTAACTGCACAAAGATATAGTAATTTTGTGGGAACTTTTAAGGGGTATTCTTGAAGATGTGCCTCCAGCTCTGAGGCAGAGGTACTCTAGGTTCGACAAAACTCCTGCACACCGCTAGGAAAGTGGTCTGGCAGTGGCTAAATGCGATAAAACCAGAGACGTGGATTGGGCGTGGAAGACCGATGGCGTGAACTTCTCGGTTACCGTATCTAATTCCGATTGGTTTTCCGACGTACGGGCACTTGAAGGAGCACATTGACTCCTTTCCTACCAGGACTATCAAATATTTCGTAGCAAGGCTTCGGGCAGCTGTGACAGAGATCGATAAATAAAGAATAATTCGTGTTCGACAGAATGTTTTGCGTCATGTGCTGCCATTTCCCGTAAAATGGACGGCGGACACTTCGAACACCACCTGTAACCGCCAGATCTACATGGCTTGATCATCAGTCACCTTGGGCTATTTACGGTTGTGTACTGTACCTCTCGAAAGCGAAAGGTCTCAAAACAAAGGTTTATAAAATTTTCGGCTTACTTTGAACAAGCTAACACTCTATAGACAGCTTAAGTGCGAATTTATTTTAGCCTCTATATTTCATCAAGAATTATGCGGGAGGTCTGCGGACGTTGATCGATGTGTTTACAATGCTGTGTTTAACTACGGTATCTACTCTTCATATAAGCTAAAGGAGATTAAAGAATGCCAGCCAAAGTAAACATTATCGCCAGGGGTGTTTCGTTTTTCGTGTCTGCATTACATCACATAGCAGTTAGCAATTGTGGGCAGAGTATCATAACAAGAAATGTCAGCGAAATGAAGACTCGAAGCAGATCCATAAACTCTACTTCAATATTTGAACATTATTTTGATGTTTTGCTGACCCTGCATCTCAGTATATTTATCTTAGTAATTAATTAACTTAATGCACAACATTTTTATTTTACAATAAGTTTATTTCATGCCTCTACATGTTTCGAGCACAATGTGCTCATCATCAGGTGGTCAAAATTGTATTATACATCTTCTGGTATGACCACACTTATAGGTGGCCCTCCCGTGCACAGGTTGAGAGAGGACCCCTCTCTCAACCTGTGCACCGGACGGCCACCTATAGGTGTGATGATACCAGAAGCTGTATAACACAATTTTGACCTCCTGATGTTGAGCACATGGTGCTCGAAACATGTAGAGGCATGGAAAAAACTTATTGTAAAACAAAAATTTTGTGCATCAAGTTGGTTAATTACTAAGATAAATATGAACATTACTTTACAGCCGTGTCTGCCATAGATACTGGTAATGGTAAGAAATGAATTTGATGTTATGGTTGGGCGTTCCGTATTAAGCAAGAGTCAGGAAAGAGGAAGGTCAAAAGTTTTTTTGTATGTGTATCTGAAAACTAAACTTACCGGAAGTTGCACAAGGAACATATTTTCTTCCAGCTGTATGTAACTGACATCCCCCATCGTCTTCTGCAATTAAACAATGGAATTTTTTTTACTGCTAGTGGTTGTGTTGCTGTACTGAGGTCGCCTGAAATATCTTTGTAAAGCAGAGTAGTCGAACGTGAATGTGGGCGCAGAGGCAAATCATCAATATTGATTACAACTTTTAACACAAGAAAACAGTTGGTTCTGAACGTGTTAAAAAATATTACATTTGTATTTTACAACTTACTTTCTTTCTTTCTTACTTACTTACTTACTCACTCACTCAGTGGAGCAGAGTCCTTCTTGAGAAACTAGCTGGTTCTCAGCTAGTCAAGAAATTCCCTGCATTTTATGAAATCCAAATGTTCATTACCGCGTTTATAAGATCCCGCCAGCTGTTCTTATCTTGAGCCAGATCAATCCAGTCCATGCTCCCATCCCACTTTCTGAAGACGCCATCTTATTATTATCCTCCCATCTACTTCCGGGTCTTCCAAGTTGTTTCTTTTCCTTGGGTTTACCAACGAAAAACATGTAAGCACCTATCCTCTCCCACATAAGTGCTACATGCCCCGCCCATCTCATTATTTCGAGACTGCAGTTCTAGAAATATCATTTTATAAATTTTGAAGGTTTTCACCAGCAGTGTTACTCAGGCGTTGGGTCGTGGCGTTTTACTTGTAGAATTATATTATATCATATATATCATATCGTATAGTAACATACCACATATCATGTCATGTCATGTCATGTCATATTATATTATATGTGACTGGGTCAAGATTGTGTTGTTACTACCATATACAGAGTGGCGCAAAGTCGTTTGATACTGAAGGCCACACGTAATGAGGGGAGAGACAAGAGGCTCTTACGCTACGCTGCAAAAATAATGTAAGTACATAATTCAACGACAAAATTTATCTCAGTTTCTGGTCTACTATTTTACAAAATAAAAACACTATTTCCAGACTATATACAAAATCCCAAAATCATACCTGGAAAATAGATGTTTTCTGTTAAAGTACAGAGAGGAATATACATCCCTTCACCCGTTTCTATCTGGCGTGCCGCAGGGCAGTGTGTTGGCCTGACTGCTCTATCTGCTTTACACAGCCGACTTACCCACTACGGCTGACAGAACAACGGCCGCCTTCCCAGACGACACTGCGTTCTAATTATGCACGAAGATCCGGCAATAGCAACACACAGGCTACAAACACATTTAAATAAAAACCAATTATGGTTGAAAAATGGCGTATGAAGGCAAATGAAACGAAATCAGTCCAAGTTACTTTTACCCTAAAAAAGAACACATGTCCCCCAGTCCATCTAAACAACAAACAACTGACCCAAACTGATGACGAAAAGTACCTGGTTATACACCTGGACCGAACACTCACCTGGCGCAAACACATAACTACAAACAGAAAACAACTGGACCGCAAACTCCGCAAATTGTACTGAATCATTGGCCGAAAATCGCAGTTATCACTGGCAAAGAAGCTACTCATGCACAAAACAATCCTGAAACCTGTCTGGACCTGCGGTGTACAATTGTGGGGATCAGCAGCAAACTCCAATAGAGAAATCCTGGAAAGATTCCAGCCGAAAGTGTTACGGATTATTACGGACGAATCGTGGTTTGTGCCGAATGCGGTGATAATACGTGACTAACAATTGTTGTCGGTTAGACAAGAAGTGCGTAACTACAGTGTCACCTACCGGTAAAGGCTTGACGATCACCCCAACGGCCTGTCAAAATCTCTATTTCAGAGACCAACTCACAATCGTAGGCTTAAGCGGTATTACCCTGCAGATATGGCAACTAGATTTAACTGATACTCTGCAACACCCAATCATTTGTGATTGAGCTTAAATATTTCCCACGTGCCATCAGTAGTGACTGTCAATACTATTGCTGAATGTCTTCGGACAGATTGCAACATTCTGGGAGATAATAATGAAAAAAAATCGGGTCTAATTTGCCAGACTCATTCGCAGCTGGCCACTCAAGTGATTCTTATTTGAGGCGGATTTTTAAGCGATTTGTTGCATACGTTTTGCATGTCTGCACAGCTACAAATGTGTTGCATGTCTTCACAGACACAAATGTGTTGCATGTGTGAACAGCTACAAATGTGTTGCATATCTGCACAGACACAAATGTGTTGCATGTCTGCACAGACACAAATGTGTTGCATGTCTGCACGGCTGCAAATGTGTTGCATGTCTGCACAGCTACAAATGTGTTGCATATCTTCACAGACATAAATGTGTTGCATGTCTGCACAGACACAAATGTGTTGCATGTCTGCACAGCTACAAATGTGTTGCATGTGTGAACAGCTACAAATGTGTTGCATATCTGCACAGACACAAATGTGTTGCATGTCTGCACAGCTGCAAATGTGTTGCATGTCTGCACAGTTACAAACGTTTTGCATGTCTGCACAGCTACAAATGTGTTGCATGTCTTCACAGACACAAATGTGTTGCATGTGTGAACAGCTACAAATGTGTTGCATGTCTGCACAACTACAAATGTGTTGCATGTCTGCACAGCCACAAATGTGCTGCATGTCTGCACAGCTACAAATGTGTTGCATGTCTTCACAGACACAAATGTGTTGCATGTGTGAACAGCTACAAATGTGTTG
>Ga0131853_10006362_pt1 | contig 21306 bp, 10 predicted proteins | sample TergutLab28metaG_FD_92764 | JGI IMG/M metagenome (GOLD analysis project Ga0131853, IMG submission 92764) | Labiotermes labralis P1 segment gut microbial communities from Petit-Saut dam, French Guiana - Lab288 P1 (version 2) (version 2) | ecosystem: Host-associated > Arthropoda: Insects >... | reverse complement strand
AATTTTTTCCCGTTTTTCTAAAAAAACAAAGTTTAACTTTTGGGGGATATTTTTTGTTTGTTGTCTTCTTTTCCCCCCTTTTAAAAAAAAACCCCCTTTTCCCCCCCCCCCCCCAGTCACTTGGGATATTAGCTTTGTTTAATGATATTTCCAGTAGTCTAGCTAGAAAGGAGTCATGTCTTCCCCTCCCAATTTCAGAGTTTCACCTGGAACTCCAACTGTCCCTACTGATTTGTTTCTCCCAATTTTTGCTAACCTTTTTCTAATAATTTTAGTGTTAATAATAAAGGTTCCACCAGAGTTGGCTAATTTTATTTTCGGGATGTTATGATTGCACCAAAAGCTGGATGCATAATAGGAATTTAAGATGTTAGCTTTTTCGGTAGAGTCCGTAATGATCGTTCCATTGTGATCTTTGATTGCAGGAATAATTTCCCTGTTTCCTTTCTGCCTTTTAACATACTTGTAGAACTCAGACCAGCAGTTGCCTTCATTTTGTAGTACTGACTGCAAGAATGTTTCCTGTGCAGTTTTTTTTTGGCTGCCAGCAGTTCTTTAGATAGTTTTTTTTTTTCAGTTCCACTTGATATCACTCTCCTAATTTTCTCTTGTATACTCTTCTGACCTTTGCCTTAAGTCATTCACTTCCTTATTGTAGCATTCAGGATCAGGATATTTTCTCAGAATTATATGTGGGGCAAAACGATCGATACTCTCGAAGACTATTCCCTTAAAAGTTTCCAAATTTCCTCCACACAACTACCATTACTTGCCCATTTTGTGAATTTACCCCTGAGGAAACTTGTAGACCTGGGACATTGTTTTTTGGTACATAGGAACTAATCTTTCCAAGTGATGCTCATGGTAATTTTCTCCCTATTCTACTTCCAGTAGTCCCCCACAATGATCACTGATCCCCTGAACATTACTGCAGGAGGTGAACACACTTTCGGTCTGGACAAGGCAAACATCAGGTTGGGCTATTTACTGCCTGAGTGTAATCATTTTCCCATACCAGTCTATTTAATAATACCTGAGTTTCCCTAGATACTTCTGCGTGGCCATTCCAATCCGCAGAAGGTAAGTGTAGACCCCCTCCAATGATGATACGCTTCATAGTTCTTCCCATATATCTGGTCCGGTGTGCCAGTTTTTCTAACAACCGCATGTCCTTGTTTGGAGATCTGTAGATGCCTACAATTTCCCACGTATTTTTTGGGTCCCTGCAATTTACTTCTACTGCATTCATCTCATATACCTCATCAACCCGTAGTTCGGCAAAAGTAATGTAATTTTTTACACAAATAAACACTCCACCACTGCGAGTTTGCCTGTCTCTTCTGAAAGGTGTAATCAGCCCTAAAAACTTCCGCCTTGCTAATTTCCTCACTAAGCCATGATTCCATGCCTGTTAGAACATCAGGATCATGTGTGTCAAATTCCAGAATTCTGAAGTCCTATTGTACATACTCCTACAGTTTACCTGCAGCAAAACCATTGGTTTACCCTCATTCATGTGCGCCATTGTTGCTGCTGCATATTCCTCCTTTGTTTCTTCTTCGTTCTCCATCCTTGCTGGATTTGCCATCACACAGTGAAATAGTAAAATTGCTAGTGTATTCTAACATAGTAAAATGTAGTAAAGTCACATTTCTTATTTAAGTGTCCATGAAACTGGTCTGATGGCACTGTGCACTGCCATTTTAAATGAAATTGATAATCATTTACATATACATGACATTCTTATCAAATGTGTCATTGTCAGAGTGGTTCAGAATGGGTACACAACCAATCCCAAAATGTTTGTGGTTAAACTTGTTGAGATAACATACATAAATTTAAGAGTTGCATTGCCATTTAGGGCCATCTGTTCACATAAGTCAAACAGCAGTTACTTCTCCCTTAGAGCAAGAAATAGATTGTCTGTTTAGTAGATTTGACATTTTTTATGAAGTTAATACTAACACAAAATTTTCTGTCTTCTTTTTTGGAACTCCATTTTCAGCTTGAATATAAATATAAATTAAGATCAAATAAATTTTCATCTGCTCTTGTTTCTGTGGTATGTGCTGAATTACAAAATTTACTGTAACCTTGTTCAAACAACAGTAAGGATAGGGAATCCTAAATGTATATTCTTATTGTGACCCCTCCTTTATGATACTTGAGATGAAAGATATGAGGAATACGGAGATCACAATAAAGTAACATAGCAGACAGAATCAGTGTGCATTGTTTGGGAGATTTTTTAAGCAGGTCATTAAGTCTGCCTCCCACTCCATCCTTTCCCCATTAGAAAAGAAGTTAGGCTTGTGTAGATTATGTAAGCATACTGTGAAATTCAGTTCTGGTAGTGTCTTCAATACAGAAGCCAGTGTCCTGAAGCATCTGCTATCAGTGAACGTAACTTACGTATGTATGTGTGTGTGTGTGTATCTTAAGGTGTGTCATCCTTGTTGTGTTAGGTCAATAATACAAAGGTGTAGCATGTATATATCTATATATACATACAGTCATGAACACAACAATAGTACAATTAGTAGCAATATATATAAGATACAACTACATGTTTCAGCCCTGTATGTAGGCCATCATCAGGTTGTCCAAAGAACTTATTAAGTGACTATACAATATATGTGGTAATTTTGGAAGGGGGATGAGATCTTGTCTTACATCATAAATCGTGAGATTAGTAAAAGTTGTCAATGTTTACACTGATGTGTAGTTCATCATGTAAAATGCATAGGTATTCATCTTATGATCCTAGCATATATTGCTACTAATTGTAATATGTTGTGTTCATGACTGTACGTATATATAGATATAGACACGCTACAACTTTGTATTATATATATGTGTATGTGTGTGTGTGTGTATTATTGTTAGAATTTTGGGGAATTATCAAGGACAGAGAGATAATATCAGAATAGGTCTTCGAGGAATAGGGTGTAAAACTGGGAAATGAGTACATCTGTTGCTATATATAATCCATTGTCAGACTTTTGTGAACACAGGCATAAATCTTCAGATTGTGTAATAGAATGAAATTATTTTTGCTACTGAATAAGGGACTGTCAACTTTTTCTAGAAAGATATTGTGCCATGAATTTTGTTTAGCAACTACTGAAAGCTCACGTTATGATGGAAGAGACATTTAATCTGCAAGAATGCTTTTTAGTTTGTCTTGTAGTATTGGAGTTGAGTACTGTGTCATGTTTTTACTCAAAATAACCACCTTCATAACACTGGCCAGTATAACTGATCTGAAAGATTTTTCTTAGCACCATTTCACAAGTTCTGATAGGATGAATTTCTTGACATTAAATGCGAGGTACTAGAAGAGAATTTCATTTTGTTATGTTTTTATGCACAGAATCCTGTTGATGACAAAAGAAGCACAAATCTTTGCCGGTACATTACAGAACTACAACTTGCATTTGTTATACGCATGAAACTTATGTGTAGGGTACATTTATTCAAAAATTCATTGTAAACATTGTTTCTAAACATGGATTTTAAAAACTCACTTCTGGTTCAACAACTTGTGAAGAAAGAAAACAATAGAAAAATGTATAAGAAAGAGTCTAGTCCTCTAACTCCTTAAACTATGTGTGCATGTAGTTTGAGCCTCTTGTTTAGGTAAGTTTTCCTGTAAATAATATACTAGCCATGATAATAAATAATCATTTTATAGACATGGAATATTCTTTATTTCTCTCTCTGTAGGTAATTGTTTCAGTACAAGAAGAATGATTTATTAGTAGAGTTTTGTCCCGTGACAAGCGTCAGTTTTGTTGGTGTTGAATCTTCCATTTCTGTATTAGAGAATTAATTATAAGCAATCTGGGAGGGAGGGAGGATGGTGTGACAAACTTATGAGATATAAACTTCTGGGCAGTGGCACATGTTCATGGCATGGCATAAAATGTTATTCCCTAGGGACTAATACGTAGCTTGACCTTTTATATTGCTGCTGGGTTGGGAAGTTGTTCTGTCATACTGGCCATATGCCAGGGTTTATTACACAGCATTAGCTATATGGAGGAAGGAAGCTGGAAAATCACTACTTTTTTATTATTTCCTTTCAATTTCAGAGTATGTGTTTGAATGTCTGGTACAGATGAACACTGGACCCCAAGTGATTAAATAGAATGTTTAATTGGTAAATTGTTAAATATGTAACTAATGTTATTTTTTTACTACAGGGCAGTCGATGGCAACAAAAAGGACAAGAAGAAGAAGGGCCTGTTTTAGATAGCTGATACATTGTGTCACAAATGATTGGAAATGCTCAAGGTAAATTATAATTTTTAGTGTAACAGGAATGCAGTGACTGTGGCGTAATGTTCATAGTACGATTTTTACAAGTGTTACTGGAGTACTTATTGGTCCACCTCATGAAATTATTTGTAATCCTGGTTCTTGTTAGTAGTATATGAAAAGGTAAAATGTACCCGGTGCTTAATTAAGCACCACACCATGATAGTATGTGGTATCATGAATGTTTAAGTCTAAACATTTCTCACCTTAACACCAAAAGAAAATGAGTCAGTTTTGTTACTCAGCTGCTTTATTCCTGGTGAACGATACCCCAGTGCCCACTGAGTCTGGGTGGGTCCCATAGCCACTTCCGACACTTGAGAGAAAAAAATTTCACATTCCTGCCAGGAATCGAATTATGATTCCTTGGCTTTCCAGCTTGAATCTGAGTCACTTTAGTGACACTGTTGTTGGAGCGAAGGTTAATTTATTGTAACTTATGGTTATACAGTATATTCTGAACTGTCCTGCTGTGTCTCGTGTTTTCTATGGTCATTACATTATTAACATGTAGTCTCTCCAACAGATCATATTTGGACTTTGACTGCATCAGCTGTTGAAGGATCGGCGTTCTTGTCAGTTTGCTGAAGGCATTGTTATATAGTAAAGAGTGAAGTTTGTAACAGAGACAGCAGCTTATGGTCTGAATAAAGCAGTGACATGTTAGAAGTGAATGTTGAAATTACCAGAATTGGTTTTTGCAGCATCTGATATAGGGTACATATTATTGAAAGAAGCAAAGATTTTTCTGAGTGTTGATACTGTACCCTCAAACGCTCACAAAACGTTTCATTCACAGGGGAGTGCCAAATGTATGATCTCCCACAATACACTCATTCCTTCCTTTTATATCATGTTAGTGTGATAGAATATTATAGTATACATTACACTACAGAACAGAGATGCCTTTTCATCTCAGCTTGATAATTATAACTTAAAGTGACCATATGTATTGCCGTGTTATTAATGTTCTATGAGTTCCATTTGCATTAGTAATTTGAAAAAGTGTATGTTGACATTTCTTCCCATATTAATGAAGACTTTGTACATAAACTCTTTGACATTACTTTTTCTCATTTAAAAAAACTGTCAGGAATGTGTATAAAAAAGAACTTTCAGGCTGATTTGACATATAGTTGTATAGGAAGATGATCATATGAGAAGGCATGTCTTCTTGGTAGCAGAGTTATCAAATTAAGATACAACCAGTCCTTGATTTTTTGTAAGTTTGCATTAGACGATTTTGCCCATACAGATTTATTAAGGAAGTACATACCGTTTGCTTGGCTTGTCATCCAAATGGAAACTTGCTCCTCAACAATCTTCTGAACCAACTCAGTGTCCTAGAATCACATAAACAGAGAGAAATTTGATGGTGAAGGCAAGAAAAATGTTTATTCTCCTGTTGTCTACTGGAAATATTTATTAGTTTATATATGTATAGAACATGTATAATCTGTTTCCAGTGTGTGTATTTTTCATTTCAGGCAATAAAATTGTTGATTTCTAATTTTGTGGTCACTTCTCTGTTGTTCAGGAATGTAACCACCACTTATAACATTGTTATTATAGGAAATAGTGACTTGTCTTACATAATTTTGCTTTATGAACTCCAGGGGCACAATTATTTATGAGAGTTGGGACTGCCTGTATATCTTGTTGGTAAGAATGTGTTTGAGATGAAGGCTGTAAAGATATGACTGAATCATGTTACACATTCAGGCACTAATGTTTTTCCTACATGTATAATGCCTGAGAGCATGGTAAATACTGTGACATGATTGCATAGTTTTTAGGAACAGATGTAATGAACATAGTACATGGATTGTATAATGACAGTCCTGCATTTATATGCCTGTCTCAGAACAGAGCTGGTTAAAAGTGCTTGGTGATGAACTACAACCATAAGTTCAACAGCATACTCATCAGGAAATGACACTAAAATGTTAATCACATTAGACATATTGGTACATATTTAATGCCTTTAAAGTAATGTGTATTGATTTTACGATTATGTTTCTTCACAAACGAAAGTTATACATACCCAGTCAATTTTGTTTCCTCTTATCCCACTCTATTTTTATTCCTCTTGAATGTTGATTGGAGTGCTTGATGTACTGACTTTGTGAATTCTTCACAGCTCCTTTTGATCCGTTCTTCAAAGTTTTTAGAGTTACTGCAAAATACTCTTGACCTTGAGTGACGTATATAACTGTACATACTACATGAGCACAATTCCAGAGTAGAGCAAGCTTTTGTTCATCTTGGTAACTTATTTTTGAGAGCCCTTTAGCTCATGTTTCAATGTCACACGCAGTCACATTGTTCTTGTTAACCAGGAGTCATGGCAGTGAAATTAGCTGTAAGAAGTTTATCTGATCACCTGGTTGCAGACTGAGAAAGTTTGTAACTTATTCGGCATTTTAAGTGAAGTACAGTTTTTTAATTCAGTTACAATTTGGCTCTTAAAAAGGAGAACTAATATAAAGATTTGTGCAGAATTACTCTAAAAATGGAATGAAACTGTCACCTAGCATACATACAACATTCTACTTTATTACCATAGTTAATAAAAACATGTTTCCTGACAATTAATGTCCACTCCCAAACCTACAACGTCAGTGTTTGCATATAGAAATGTAGTTTCTATAGTTTTTAATGGCATTGGTGGGAATTCTATCAAACGTTTCAGAGATGTATGGAAAATAAGTTCAGAAGATGAATGTTTTGAGTAATTTCAGGTTTATTGCTGTGCATCTCTACAAATTCAACCCTTAGGGGACATATTTAAATGCCAGTTGTATCTGTGATATGTTGATTTTTTCTGCCTTAGCATGGACACTTAAATTCCTACCAAGCAAACACATAGAGAACAGTATTTGGCATGCTAGGCCATTCAACAGAACATTTTAGAAACCAGCATATTGTCTCATAGGATGATAAAGGTGAATGTCAGCCACTGCCACAGTAGATCTTCTCAAAGGAGGTGTGAAATTTCACACAGAGAGCAAGTTGAATTTACTGATTTTCTTAATGCCCATGAGTACAGTTCTGTTGTGAGTGTAAGTCTTGTGAAGTCTTAGAGCACTGTTTATATTGTGTATTCCTTTCATCCATTAATGGTATATACTGTTTATATTGTGTATTCCTTTCATCCATTAATGGCATATACTGCCATTTTGCTGTATGTTGAGAATGTAGTGTATGGAATGTGCCAATATTGTGAAATATAATTGATTAGATTTATCTATTGCATGGGCAATATAGCTGATTTTTTCACCACTGTAATTTGTTCACTTTGAACACAGATTCCAGAAGATTACAGTGTATTGAGTAAGGATGCCTTACAAGAAGTTTGAAACAGAATATGAGAATTTTATTGAAAAGTGGTAGCAGTTTTAGGATGAGTACCTTTCCGAAATAATATGACATGTGTCACATCTCTTGCCATGTAAAAACAATAAATGTGCTGAGTTTCTTTATTTTGAACCACGCCAGTGAAATGAAAATGTTTTTGCAATGTATTTCACATCTTTTATGAGTCAAACCTTTCATAATTAAAGGAATCTACTGTTGTGACATTCCGTAATATGTTAGTTTATATTTTGTAACATGCTAGTTTTAATGGAAAGGAGTTGCTGGTTCCCTGCATAAACCCCATGCAAGAGGACCACCCATTGTTGGCCGTCCATGAATGCTTATTTAGGGTGTTTGCAGTTATACTACATAAGAAAATGATAAGGAATTAGAATTGAATGGGACATATCAGCTGTGGACTGTGCTTCTGCTTTTAATTTCTTTTGTAGAACAAAAATGCCATAAAAAGTAAACGCGCTACATAGCTTTCTTTAGATGCTAGTAAGAAGTTTGGTATAGAAACAAATGCAGAGAAAACTGAGTATATCACCAAAATGTGGTCCAGAATCAAATTAAAAATAGATCTTAAAAAATGTAGCGAGGTTTAAATATTTGGTAGTGAAAGTAACAAGACCAGATTGTATTCACAGTGTATCTAAGAGGAAATTAAGGCCAAAGAAATCTCGCTATAAGGTTTAAAATTCACAAAAGTGGGTGTAAAATTAGTTTTAAAATTTGTATTCCTTACTACATATTAGGATAATCAAATCAAGATGGTTGAGATGGGCATGGCATGTAGCATGAATTGAGGTATGCAGAATACTAGCAAATTTTAATTGGGAAACCTAAAGGAAGGAGATGACAAGGGCATAGGTAAGATAATGATAAAATATATATTCAAGGAGTTGGGTGTGAGGGGTACTGACTCTCTTCATTTGTCTCAAGATGGGAACCTGAGGCAGACCATTGCGAACATGGTAATGAAACTTGCAGTTCCATGAAAGATGAATTCCTTGATTAGCTAAGTGAGTGTTAGCTTTTCATGAGTAACTATCCCTTAGAGTTGTTTGATATAAAAGTTCACATGTTACTGGTTCTGATACTTTCTTATCTATTTGAAACTTGTTGGTAAAGACTGAGTAGTTCCCTATAACATGAAACATAAATTTAGTGCAGTAATTGTTTACTGTATGCAAATTGCTCTCGAGAGATGCATCTTAACTGTTGTTTGTGGATCGCTTATTTTCAAAATGCAAGTTAGTAGGTGAGAGAAAGGATGCTTATGTTCAGAAAAACTATTGTACTATCTATATATATATAGATATTGGGACTCTTGCTTGCATGAAGCATGGCCCACAAATACAAATATAATATTTACAATGTAAAGTGAACATACATCTTACGTGATCGCTACTGATGTGAAGCAGTATATTTTCTGTGTAGAGGAAGGTTACTACAAGCTTTGTTGAAACTCCTTGCAGTGGTCACATACTCTGTTTTCCGTCTTCCCAACTGCTCATACTGGTGGGACCATTGGGTTTGATTTTTCAAGAATGTGGATATAAGTGCTGGTTTGAGTACTCATACCTTCTTTGTACAATTCCCTAGTTGTTGTAAGCGTATTTTATTTAAGTTAACAAATTCATAAATTTTTATAAGATGTATTATTCTGTATGCACTGGAAAAGACTCAGATGTCCTTATGTTTGTATAAAATCAATTTTTAAAAGCGATACAAAAGTAATTAGTACACTAGCTGCAGTGACTGAAGATTCTTGATAGGAATATAGTACATACTGTATGAATTTTATGAGGTAGAAGGAAATTTTATGATGACACAGCACTTATGAAAAACTTGTAAGAGGATCTGGGTGATGTACTCATTAAATTTTGAAGTAATATACTGCTGCTTTTTATCTAATGGGAATTTTCTTTTTTAGATGCTGTGTGTTGAATTTTCATTTTAGTTTAGTTAGTGAAACTGCATAAATTAATTTTATATGTTGAATTATAAAAAAAATTGTTGAATTTTCATACAATTTTCCCTTAGCATGAAAGTATTCGTAGCAAGAAAACGTACTGAGAGTTAAGAAATTTGAAGATAAATTTGTATTATATTCCACAGAACTTATCCTTTGTTAACACTGGTCTTGATTTGCATACCATTATGGTTGGTACATGTGGAGAAATATTCATCCTTGGAACTCAGATGCCTGTGATGTCAACATGCTGGAGGACTTAACCTGTCTATTGCTGGGATGTATGCCAATCTCATTTCAGAGGCTTTCCTTATTCATAGGCACTGAGAAATGTCTTCTCTATTCCACAAACTTTCTTGACAGTATTTTGTGTTCATAGTCATAAGACATGTATAGGTGTTAGAACCAGATGTACACATGTGCTTGTATGTCCAGAGAAGTGGAAATTATGTCCATTCTGAGAGTCATGCTAGTATGTAGCTAGTCAAAATCCCTGGACCAGGGACAGACTAGCTGTTTCTAATGAACCTGTCAAACAAGGTTTCCTCCATTCCTCTCCAGTGTGGAAGGAGTTCTAGCCTCAAAAATTCTGTTTTTCACTTAAAATGATACACAAGTTTCAAACTCTTAGTCACAATTAAATACATCACAGTCACGAGACTACTCTGTGGTTAACATGTTTGTGTGGTGAACAGTATTTTTACCCATGGTAATTACAATGGTGATTTTGTTGTCACATGTGTATAAATATATAAATTTGTTCATAATGTTTTCCGAGGCAGTCTCTTCATAACCCATGTGTACAAAAAAGCACTAAGGCACTGTGAAGTCTTGACTGCTGTGTCAAAAGTTTAACTGTTCATCATTTGTTGCAGTAACACAACCCCTACCCTTCATTTCATATTTGCTGAGCAGGTTGTCTAGTTGGTGTAACCAGATACTTGTATGTATTTCACTGCCACCTGTTTACACCTCTGTGAGCTTGGAAGTTTTTTATGCTCTCAAAAGATGGTTGTTCATTTAAAGATGTACACCCAGCACCCCTGTCTTTTGTCTGTTAGTTTTATGCCTTTTTGCTTCAACACCCTGTGCCATTTTACACCACTTTTTAATTTGTGCTCTCTTTTGGTTTAGCACCCTTTGACTGGCTGCATTCTATTACACTAACATCATTTTTTATTTCTGCTTTTTGATGTAGGCCCACTTTTTCAGGAATGTATCAAAGGTGTAAAATAAGGGGCTGGATGTCTACACATATTTCCTCACTCTCCAGAAAATTATATAAATTGATTCTGTTGCAGTGAGGCACATGTAACAGTTTTGAATAGGCTGTTAAATATAAATTTCTTATTTTAGTCTGAATGCATAAAGTTATAGAAAATTCATGAGGTTTGAAGGACTTATTTACATCAAAATATTTGTATATGGAAGGCTGAGAGGCAACATACATGCTGGACATGGAACAGTTATGGATAAATGTTTGTTTTCCACAATATATGAAGTTAATGGAATTCAGTCACTGTGAGGTCTCAGGCTTCTATTGTGGTGTAGTTGAGGTCTTCACTTTTCTGAGATGTTATGCAGTGCAGGTTAGTAGTTAGTCACTGACATTTTGGGACAGCTTATTGTTCCCATCTTCAAGGGTCAAGTACTCCAAGAAGAATGTTGGAAACAGGTGGCTGTGTTGTTATAAATCCAGCTGTTCCCAGCATTCTTCTTTGACTACTGGAGCCATACAGATGGGACCAATAGGCTGTCAACAAAACATTAGTAACTCAGTACTAACCTTTCACCATGTAACATCCCAGAAGAGTAAAGGCCTATTCAGGTCTTGTTATTATACCACTATAATGGATATTCATTCTCCTCGAATAACTGAGTGTAATGCTTATAGAAGAAGCATTATAATATGATATTCATAATTATGAATATTCATAAATCAGGTAAGATGTTACATGGACACATCAGTAAATTGTGAGGTAAGAATAATTTCGGACCTAACTATGATTTTTGGTATATGTGCTGTGAGTTCAAATTCCTACTCTGGTATAGATATTTGTGCATGTTTTTATTGCTGCTGTTATAGTTCCTACTAGAGGCTAACCCCCTCCCCCCTCTCATGACCAGTGGTAAAAATCAGTTTAGACCGAGACATCAATCAAACTTGTTCTTGGTACAAATTGTCAAATAAATCTTGAAAAGAAAAGGACTAGTGAAGGCAGGGATTTATATAAATGAACACATTTGTCCATGGTAGTGAACTTAAATTGTGTTATTCTGATCTTCCAGTCTGATTGATAATGTGTGTGTGTGTGTGTGTGTGAGCACAAACACACACACACACACTACAAAATTCAGTTTCAAGCAAGCAAGCCAAATAGGTAACAGCTTGTTTGTTTCTATACATTCTTCACATGGATTAAGATGAGTCATTTCTATGTAACACATGCCTGCTGGTGCTTTTTGAAGTGTGTGAATTTTATTTCATGTACATGTACAAGTCATTGTGCCTTTTATAAGATCTGGTACAGCAACTAATTGTCCAGCTTGCATGTATACATAAATAGTCGGACACACAGTCTTGCAGATCTTATGAATTTGTGTGGAGTATTCAGACCACTTATGGTTCATCCTGGTGGGTTTTATCCTGTAAACTGTGTTGTGTAATCCTTTTGCCCATTACAGCCCTCTTCACATCACAAGACAATAATGGAAGGCCAACATAAAAAATACAGACACAAAAAATATCAGGAACAAGGTAATTCTTGGGTGTTTTGCAGAAGAAAGAGAAAAGGGAAATTTAGAAATATTTCTGCTTGGCTTTACTTGAGAATCATTACTTGGCTGAATGCCATGTAGAATCTTCATGAAAGCACCACCTGCTTGTTAGAACAGGTTGTTTTGGTGTTCATTTGTGTGCTTGAAGTAATTCTGGCAAAGTTTTGATGTTTGTGATACTCCAAGAATGGTTTTTACTTGGACATCATTGTGTCTCTACTGCTTGCCAGGAGACAATTATATATCAGACTTATTATTTTAAAGGAAAAATCTACCATTATGTATGATATGTGTGGAACACAGTTTGGGAATTATATTGCGAAACAAAATTTTAAATTTGTATAACAGTTGTTTATGTGTCAATAAATAATATGCACTGGTATGTGCTGTATTTAGTTTTCATAAATGTGAAAACTGCAAATATGATATTTGAGCTACAATTGCTTGTTTATTTTTGAGCTTAAAAACTAGAGCAGTTATATTGCTTATGCAAAATGTTAATAGAAATTTCTGGTATGTAGTGTATATTTATGTATCCACTTAAGTGAATAACGATGTTAAGTCAGTTGGCTTGATCAGTAACTTAAAATTAAATGGACTATTTTTATTTTGGGAACCACATATAGGGAGGTTATATTAATCTGTCTGTGACAACAACAGGAATGCTACTAGTGAACAGATTCAATTGAAATTTTATATGGAGAGCAAGTCAGAAATATTTTTAAACACTTTGATTTGACCTTTCATGCATACTTCTTCACCTGATCATTTTAATGAGCTTCACATTTCCCATTATATACTCCTGAAGTTGAGAAGTTACTGAATTTAAAGAAATTTATGTATATATATATATATATATATATATCAGTTAACATTTATAGAACAAATCCTTTGTATACTCCTATTTTCGTGATAACTTTTTATCATTGGTAAGCCATGAAGGTAAAAACAAGATAGTAATTTCTCTTCAATGTTTTTTATTGTTGTGGTGTCCACATCATTTGGTAAGTAGGTTCTAAAGACTTCTGTCATCTAGAATGTATCAGACTACCCTGAAGTTGGGGGCATCATCTTCCTCCAAAACACAGGTAACTAGCTACAGAGCTACATGCTATCACATTTTAGAAGAGTGTAATTTTCATGGTCACCTCCATGACCTCATAACATTTTATAACTAAGTTTGCATACAATGATTGTAAGTCATTTGCATTATTTGTATCAAATGCTTTTATAGACATGTATATTTCCCATCTTTGTTTAAAGTATTTTACGTAAGTCTTTGTTTATGCTGTTAATTAGTGAAGATATCTTTTTGGTTGCATTGTGAGTGACAACTAGAATGCTAATGAAAATTGTATTCACTTATGCTTGTGGTACATGTGACAACTATTTGCATCACTGAGCAAGAGTATAAATGTTTTTTAGAGCTTCATTTATTGTGTCAGTGTTGTTTGTCATCTTTTAAATCATAAGTGTACAGTTGTGGCAGTAATCTGATAATTGTAAAAAGAGTCAAGGAAAAGGGGCAGTAGGTATGCATAAGTATGCCTGGACATGATATTCATTACTGTCTTCTTGTTTCCTTGCTGACTGAGTCAACACCAAGAAACTGTAAATTGAAATGGGCTAAATAGAATTATTATAAAATATCTTCAATTACCTGCATTTGTACATTGTCATTAATTTGTTAAAATCTACACAATTGTTATGGATGAATGTTATGTGGCGATTATATATATATATATGGTGGTTTTAAAACGTCTGGCGACGCCTTCCGACTTCCATATTCCTTTGCCTTTGATTGCTCAATTCACCCATTCTTAGGTATCTTTCACTCATGACTGTATACATGTATATCCCATCTTTCCAGGGACGGCCTCATTTTTTCCCTTTCTTCAGGTTTCCAGTTAATCATAATTGTTGGTAACCATGTTGGGTCCATTCTCTCGACATGACCACACCAAATGAGTTATTTTCGGGTTATCCAATGTTGTATCTTGCGCGTTCATTTTTTTCCCTCTAATACACTCATTCGTTTTTCTATTTAGTTTAGAAATCCTTGCTGATCGTCTTAATGCATCCATCTTGGCGACTCATTTAATGCACCTATTATTTTCCGTGCTTGTGTTACCCTGTGGCGTATATTTTTAGTGTCTCTTCCGTCGTTGGTAAATATGGATCCCAGGTACCTAAATTCGGTACTACCAGTGATGATGTAACCATTCAACTCTAAATGATCTCTATCGTTACCCAAGGACATTTATTTTGTTTCTCCGTTGAAGCTCGTTGAGGTATGACTCCAGGTAGCTGACAAGCAGCGTCGACTTGCGGGACGTGGCTATGATGGCAGTGTCGTCCACGTAGAAGACCAACTCGGCTTGGTGCGAAGGTGGAGGCATGTCGTTTCCATACAGACTGAAGAGGACAGGGATGATCAATCCACCCTGAGCTACCCCAGCCCGCATGCCTCGACGAGATGACGTGGCCGTCAGGAAGGACGCTTCGAACGTCCGATCCCTTAGGTAGGATGAGATTGTATGGACTGTGTAAGACGAGAAGTTGAGGAGGGTTAGCTTGTAGAGGAGGCCATCGATCCAGACGGCATCGAAGGCTTTGGCCACGTCGAGGAAAACTGCGCCGGTGAGACTCTTCGCCGAAATTCCTTGTTATTCTTTCAACGAGGCGGGCCAGCTGCAAGGACGTGCTATGTATGGGTCTGAATCCAACAGCTCGTCTCGCATCAGTCCACGTTCGTTTACTACATGTAAAATCCTAGCTAGTAGGATCTTTTCAAATAATTTACCAATCGTGTCCAAGAGACTAATGGGCCGATAGGAAGAGGGCAATGCTTGATTCTTCCCCGGTTTAAGGATAGAGGTCACTCTTGCGTGCTTCCACGTTTGGGGAAAGTGATGGATGCGAAGAATCGCGTTGAAGATACGGGCGAGGAGGGAAACCGCTCGCTATGGAAGAGGCTTCAATGCCCTGTTCAATACACCATTCTGGCCCGGAACCTTGCTGAATTTGAGCCCCATGATGGCTTCGTGAACCTCGTCAAAGGTGGTTAACTGGGGTTCGCTGGCAAGGCTTAAGAATTAAGACCTCAGCGCCACGTCAAACGTCTCGATAACTGCCGGGACCGAAAGATCAGTCACCGGCTGAAACTGAGCCTCCAGATTGTCAGCAAGGCCTTCAGCTTTCTCAGAGTCAAAGAGAGCGATTCCCCCCTTTGATGACCGGGAGTGGGGGTGATAGAGTAGGAACACTCATCACCCGCTTGGTCATCCTCCACGGCGATTGGTCATCAGGACCGAGAGATTCGAGTGTAGCGCCCCACTGGTCGTTTCTCCACTCGTTGAGCCTGCGGGTCACCGACCTCTGCAGGCGGTTGACCTCGGCTTTCAGAGCGGGGTCCCTGGCGATCTGCCACTGCCTCCGCAGCGGGTTTTTCAGACGTATCTCATCCTGAATGCCGGCCGGTATCGGAGGCCGTGGGTCGTCACGCGGGCGACGCTTGGGAGTTGACGCTGCCAGAGCCTTCAGAACGGCGCCGGAGAAGTTCTCAACGCATGTGTCAATTGCCATCTCTTTGTGCAATTCTAGATCTAACGGAATTAGTTTTTCCAACTGATTTTTGAAGTTGGCCCAGTCAGGGCGATCCGGTGGGTGTTGAAAGGATGAGCGACACGCAGTGTCAATGAGACCCTGGAGGTGGTCGGAGCTCAGTGCGGAGCAGGAAGTCAGACACACCGGAAATGAGAGGTTCTTGGTTATCACGATATCCAGGACATCGGGAGTAACCGAGGGGTTGTATGGGTTGGTGGTTGGGGAGTCTGGTCCAAAGATAAGACAGGAGTTCTCGTCGGCATAATGACGTAGGAGTTTCTGCCGTCTCGTGTTCAGCCGCGAGTTCCAATCCACATGTGTGGCATTGAGATCTCCAGTCATCAGGACCGGTAATCCCACGCCGAAACAGGCGGTAAGTCCGCTCCGATCAGTGGGCGGGAAGGCGAAAGTTAAGCCGAAAGGATTAACACCGGTTTGCAGGCCAGTGTGACTTGGATGGCAGTAGCTTGCAAGTGGGTCAGGCCCGGAACGGGCACTGAATGGTGGACTATACCACGGCGGACCAAAATGGCTGTGCCGCCCCCCCCTCCCCCCAGCTGTCGGTTTGTCTGTGCGGTGGCAGACATAATTGGCAAGCCGGAAGGCTTGACCAGTGTTAAGGAATGTCTCACTTAAGAGACAAATATCGACACCGTGCTGGCTGAGAAAGTGCTCCAGTTCAAGCTTCCTGCCGCGCATTCCAACCGCAGTCCAGCAGGCGAGGCGCAGGGCTTTACACCGCTCTGTCATTCTACGGCGTGCTACCATATTCGGCTACAAAAAGAATGACGGTCTTCAGGGCAGTCCGAGGGCGAGCTGCCCCTGTGGGGAGAGAAGAGATGGACGTGAGAGGCCGACGAGTCAGCTCCACACATGCATGGAGGGGAAGTTGATCGAGGAGATCTGAGATTTCCTCGAGTGGGGAGGTGTTATTTTGGGTGGGGAAAAGTGTATTGTTTCACCTCGCTTACGTGTACACGATAAAGTTACGGTGCGACTTCAGCTCTAATCATGGGCTGGGTTAGAGCCTAGCTACGGACTGGACGGTCTGGTGATCTAATCCTGGTGGATACGAATATTCCGTACCAATCCATACCGTCCTTGGGGTCACCGTAAGCAATGGGTACCGGGTTATATTCCCGAGGGTTAAACTACCCTGCGTGGCGTAAACTATCCACCCCATCCAGCGACGAGATTAAATAAACAGTGGAGTAATATCCTTACTCCCAACTGGGGTTTCATGGCATGTTCTGAGGCACTGTACCTTTTACCTGAAGCTGTGTTCGATGGTGATACCGGCATGTGATTACAGCCGTAGGTCGGAGAAATGTGGGCCCTTATAACCTTTGGCTGGATGGCATACTATAATCTGCGACGTTCTGTGGGTAACTGATCTGCGCTCTAATCCGTGGTAGGTACTACATGATCTATGGTAGACCCGATGTGATATGGCGGCGAGGATAGTTAGTAGGGTTTGTAGAGGAGTTGAAATTGCTGCGAAGTGTAAAGGTGATATTCCTTAGTTGTGCATTTGAAGCGTTATTACGCATATTGTGTAATATGACATGAATAGTCAACAACAATTACTTTGCGAGGAAGTTACGTTTCGATTGTACTTACTCATTGTTTTTCGCAAAATCCTTGATAAAAATTACAATATTTGCCGAATATAAGTGTAATGTGTAGTGACTTCACGTGGCCGTTGGACTGAGTAGTCTGCAGCCATTTGTTTAATACCCTTCTTAGAATTAGCTGTGATTAAACCGTAAGTTCATAACAGCTGGTTAAAACTATTTCAGGATATGGAGGAAGTGTTTCAACGCAGTTTTTAAAGTTAACACATGGGGATGCGGCAGCAGCAGCTGCTGCTGCTGAAACTAGACGTGAGTATCCGCAATAGATCTACACAACTCAGGGCAAGCACATTAGACACCACTACTTTGCTTCATGTTGGATGAAATGACCCATTTTTGTTGCAGTTGGTAGTTATATTTGGAATTGATGTTGCCCATTCTTTTGTTAGATTATTTCAAATAAGTTCGTGGACGTGGTTTTTAACCCTTCAGCTGTTCATGTGAAACGTTAGAGGTGCATGCCGCTAACAGGCTAGTTTTTCCTATATTTAAGTTTCAAGTGACAGGTGCAGGATGTGCCAGTATATGCATTTCATTTCAGAAAATCTAATACCTCAAAGTATGGATTGTTTCACAACAAAACTCTTCGGTGTATTACTACATTAATATCTTATTTGTTGTAAGATTTATTATTCATGTGTGTTGTGTATAATTATGTTTATTACTCATTTTTCCTAATTATTATTTTGTTGTTCAGTTAGGAAGCAGTTTACATAGAACCACTGAAGGTAGCTGTGTTTACACCTGTGTTTTGTGAATTGCATATAGTCTATGCATTTATTTTCATTTGTGTCTGTTTAGGAGGCTGTACTATATAGAAGTTTTGATTTCAGGCCAAGTGTTATTTTGTGTAGGTTTTTGGCATGGCTACAGAGAACGAAACTATTTGCTGTTGCTGCATTTGTATAGAACAGGAAAACATTTCTAACACCTCTCAGGTGTATATAATTTTGTATTAGTCTGCCAAGTTTATATGTGCCAAGCTTTGTATATAAAAGGTAATGTTTGTACATTTTATAAGTGTTTTTGATTTCTGTAATGGAACTGGTGCTTGGGCATATTGCATCAATGCACATTTACAGAGTGCTGATTATATATATGTCAGTGGATGGGTCTTGCTACTTCTAGGACAACATTGGTTAGTTGCAGGCTTCATGGAGTTTTGTTGTGTCTAATTTTTATGTTCTCCACAGCCACAGTTCGCAAATTTGATGCAGTTCAGAGATCACAGTTAACTGACTTTGGCAAATATGTAGCAGAATGTTTAACGAAGTATGTGCAAAAAGTCCAGTTGACAGCTGGAGATGAACTAGAACTCTTGATTGCTCCTGAAGGTGTCATACCAGTATTACAGTTCCTGAAAGATCATCATAATGCACAGTTTGCCAACTTGGTTGACATTGCTGGCATGGACATACCAGCCCGTCAGTACAGGTTTGAGGTAAATCTTTAGTTTCAGAGAAATATGAAAATTACAAGTGGTGAAATTAGTCCATGACTTAACTGCATGATTATTCAGGGTTTAGAAGTGTTCTATTTTATTGTGCGGTACTTGATCAAAGTATACACTGTCTTTCCATCTTCCTGCTGTTTGATCTCCAAGCATGCTGAGTGGATTGTGATTAAGTATGGTGTTGGGAGGTCAACCTCTGAACAAAGTTTGGCCTTGATAATCCATTTTAGGTTCTGTAATAAACGTTTTGATAAGCACTGGTGACACTTCCATTCTCTAGTCGGATGTGGCACACTAACATGTCTCACCCTGTTCCAACTTCCTCCACAGACATCACACATTCTATCCATGCAAACTCTACCTCCCTCACTGTAGAGGAAATATGGTTATCTCAGTATAGTAGAAATGTGGAAAGTTTTTGATCCTTCTACATACTACTATTTTTCATATGAAATCATGAACCAAGTAAGGCTGTACAGAGAATGAGGACTTATAATGACAGTACTGTGCACTGAAAGGAATGTCATGCATTAAGACCACACGGAAGGGCCATTAGATGAAAAGGAATTTAATATAGAGGTATATTTTGCACTTGCAGAAGCTGTGTGGGTAGAGTGAATAGTAGTGGCAATGTGGTGGTGCATGAATAAATGCCTTATTTCACTGGGTATTGTCATTACATGCCTTCTGTCTGTACTACTGCCATGCTATTAACCTCATCATAAATCTCTGGAAGCTGACAGATGTCATCAGCAGGCTGTTCGTCTTTGATATCTGCAATGAACCACCCCGTATGTACATAGCTTATTCTGAACTGTGCAGTGGCTTCAGGAGCAGATTAAAGTAACAAGGACTCATGTCTGGAAAGTAGAAAAGATGTTTGAAGTTCCCACTTCTACTATGCTAGAAGCCCAGTCCCAAGTCTTGTCACATGGCAGTGTGCATTTTTGTGCATCATAAGTGGTGGAGTGCCTGTACTGGAATGTGGTTGCTTTCGTTGCTCTGCTGGTTGCAAATGATTCTGCAGAAACTTGTGGTAGTACTCAGAATTCACATTTTGATTGTCTGAGATTCTATGGTGGAGGGCAGCACCATCACTATCATACGTGACAATCACCATCATTGGGACCCTTCTGGGTTCCGGCCCTTCTTTGGATGTGGAGAGCCTCAATTGCATGGTTTGTTTCACTGCCGTTTCCCTTCATTCCCTACCAATGTCCAGATTTCATCAGGGCTACAGTGTGGCACAGAAATGTGTTAACTATCATTGTGGTACCATTGAAGGTTGAGGGTGGCAGTAGCATACATGTACCACTTTTGTGCTTTTGGGGCACTGGCTTGTTCTTATGCTTTCAACCACCATATATGTGTAACACTCATACTGTACATCCACAACATGGCCTCCAAGCTATGTGATGTGCAAATGGTAGCTTTAAAACTGTTCTTTTCATTTGACAGCATTGTTGCCACTATTTTTTATGCAACCCACATGTAAATAAAATAGCATAAGTCTTCTGGGATGTTATGCCATGTCAAGTGGTAAGTAGTTACCAGTGCTGTCAAGGATTGTAGCCTCCATCTTCAGGGTCAAGTAGCCCTAGAAGAGAACTTTTCTTGGGCTTCCTTATATAATAATACTAAACCATTAAATATTTTGTACTGTGTTTGCTATGTGTAAGATAACTGCTCTGAAAATTACTCAGCTGTTTCCTCAGAAACATTTAAATTCGTCTACCAAATGTCATGGAGCCACAACCATTACTCCATATTTTACATTTAGCACCATTAGAATTTTAAATCTTATTTTAACCAATATAAATAATCTCAGTTTTTTAGAAATTGTACTGTAGTTTCACAGATTTGAGAAAACTAAGTTGTTTGTCAGTTTAGCATGAAATAATGAATTAGCATGGTGTATTGAAGACATTCATTAATATTGTTAGTTTTGTTATGTGTTCTCTTATGCAGGTGATATACAACTTGCTGTCACTGCGATACAATTCTCGAATTCGGGTTAAAACATATACTGATGAGCTGACTCCACTTGATTCTGCATGTGAAGTGTTCAAAGCAGCAAACTGGTATGAAAGAGAAATTTGGGATATGTATGGGGTGTTCTTTGCCAATCATCCAGACTTGAGAAGGATTCTTACTGATTATGGTTTTGAAGGGCATCCATT